>Ga0335085_10001943_pt1 | contig 40599 bp, 53 predicted proteins | sample Lox_Sample_45_FD_206712 | JGI IMG/M metagenome (GOLD analysis project Ga0335085, IMG submission 206712) | Soil microbial communities from Loxahatchee National Wildlife Refuge, Florida, United States - Lox_Sample_4.5 | ecosystem: Environmental > Terrestrial > Soil > Wetlands | place: USA... | reverse complement strand
TCTTTTGCGATGACGCCATGTGCAACCAGTTGCTCAGGGTGCTTGCTTCCCGGCCCGATCTGCCGAAGTCGGACGCGGAGATCGACGCGGAGCGCGAGGCGAACGCGACCAGCACGCCGGGCGCGGGAGACGTCGAGCTTCCCGGCGCACCGATGGCGCACCAGCTCAATACCGGGGGCTCAGATGTCGAATTCTGACCTCGTCACCACGAGCGGCCAGCAGATCGCCAAGCAACCGCGCCTGCCCGGCACGGAGCCGACCATGCTGGAGATGATTCAGCAGACCATCACCAGCGGCGAAGTGCCAGCGGAGAAGCTGCCGCAGGTGCTGTCGGCGTTCTTTGACTTTCAACTGCGCGTGCAGGCCGTCGACGCTGAGCGCGAGTTCAACGCCGACTTCGCGGCGGCCATGATGGAAATGCCTCGCGTTGCGAAGAAGGGCGCGAAGAAGATGGGCGACAAGGGCACCATCATGTACGCGACGTACGAGGACGTGGACGCTGCGATTCGGCCGATCGAGACGCGCCACGGCTTCGCGCGGAGCTTCAGCACCCGGGCGAATGACAAGGGCCCGGGCAGCATCATGACGCTGCACCTTACGCACCGCGCCGGCCACTCGCGCACGTCAGAGCGGCTGTGTCGCCCTGACCCAGGCCCGGGGCGCAATGACATCCAGGCCGAGGGCAGCGGCGAGAGCTACGGGCGCCGCTACCTGACGCTCGGCGTGTGGAACATCGTCACGGTGGGCGCCGATGACGACGGCGACACCGCGGATCCGATCAGCGACGAGCAGGCTCTCAAGCTGCGCGAGATGCTAGACTTTTTGGCCATGACGCCGACGCAGGCCGAGAAGTTCTGGGCTTGGGCCGAAGTGCCGAGCAAGCAGCCCGAGCAGATACAAAAACGCCAGTGGGCCAAGATTCACCGCTGGCTGAGCGACAAGGTAAAGGCGGCGGAAGGGGGCCCGAAATGAACTGCCAGAACTGTGGCAATATCGCATGCGACTGCCCGGAATGCTCAAGACTGCGGCAGTGGCTCCAGCTTGTCGCGCCGCTTTGTTGGAACTGCCTGTACAACTGGATGCACAGGGGGGACGGGCATGCCTAACTACCGATTCGACCTCAAGCAAGGCTCCGACGAGTGGCTCGATGCCCGGTTGGGCATTCCGACAGCCTCGGAGTTCGACCGAATCATCACGCCGAAAAAGCTCGATCTCGCCGCGGCCTCGGTCAAGTACATGCACCTGAAGCTCGCGGAGTGGATGTACGGGGCGCCGCTTGAGCAGTTCGTCTCGCCATGGATGGAGCGCGGCCAGCAGCTTGAGGCCGAGGCCATCCGGTACTACGAGATGGATCGCGACTGCGAGACGCAGGCGATCGGCCTGGTGCTCACGGATGACGGCATGGCGGGCGCATCGCCAGACCGGCTCGTGGAAGAAAAGTGCCCCGTGTGCAATGGCATCGGCGCGAATCACAACAACTCATCGGCCATCCCTTGCGCCGCGTGCTCGGCCGAGGGGCGCACCAAAGGCGCTCTCGAAATGAAATGCCCGGCGCTGGAAACCCACGTCGGGTACATGCTCGATCCGCAGTCTCTGGCCGACGAGTACCGGCTCCAGGTGCAGGGCCAACTCTGGGTCTGCCAGCGCGAGTGGGCCGACTTGATGAGCTATTACCCTGGCTTCCCGGCGGTGATCATCCGCGTGAAGGCTGACGACCGCGTGCAGGCGGCGCTCTCGCAGCACATTCCGGCCTTCGTCGAAACGATGCTGCGCTGTCGCGAGAAGCTCACGCAGATGTACGGCGAGCTCCGGCGCGAGCGCGTCACGGCCGAGCAGCGCGCGGAGGCGAGTCGCGCGGCGTTCGATGAGTTCATTGGCTGGACAGCCCAAGAGGCAGCGCTCGCGCTGCTTGATCGATTTGGATTTCTCATTGTGGGCATTAACCCCGCATCCTCTCCACACCCGATTATCGGCGGCCAGACGCGAACGAGAACGTTTGGCTCTGTGTACGTGGGAATCGAGATGGTGTACGAAAAGCGTGGTACCCAGGCCGAATGGGACCGCCAGCGACGGATATTGCTGGCTCACGGCGGCAATATGCCCCCGAGGCCACCGGCCGACTTTCCTGAGATCTGGCGGCTGAAGGCAGTTGAGTTATGAGCGAGCCGACCCCTCCGCTATCCGGCATCGCCCGCAAAACTCGCTCCGACAAGGGCGTGCTGCGGCGTTCCAGCATGGACGCCTTTGCTGATATTTTCCGCCGAATGTCGCCGAGCGAGCAGGCGACGGCGCTCGAAGTCCTGCGCCAGATACAGAGGCTCGCGACACCAGTTACTAAGAACACGACAGGAGCCGAATAAATTGCCGAAACTCATTTTCCGCGCTGCTTACATCCGCTACGTTGACTTACGATATGACGATAAGTCGAAAGTCAAGTACGTGAAAATCAACTTTACCGCCGCCTTCTCTGAGCCGGTTCGCGAGGCTATGGAATGGGGCGAACCGCCGGCAGGTTTTGCGAGTGCGAAACTCGATGGCGACCTGAACGCAAGCCACTTCGTTCTCACACCGGACGGCAAAGAACTGAAGCAGCACGAGTTACAGCTTGACGCGACGGCTATCGGCGGCTTCGAGGTCCACCGAATCCAGGTAGGCGAAGACTCGCACGAGAACGAGCTTCGCTTCCAGATCGTCACGACAGTACCCGGCGGCTGCGCGCAGATAGAGGCCTACATAGAGGCTATCGGCAAGAGCACTGGGCAACTGCGCGTCAACTACGAGCAACAGGCCGAGATGGACCTGGGTGACGACAAGCAGGAGCGGCTGATCTCGGAAGAGCAGGCCGAAGACACGTCCGAGGCGAAAGACGCGGAATTCGGCGCGGCTCTGGCGCCGGCGGCTGTCATGGGCGGGACCCATCAGAAGCGCAAGCCTCGCGCCGACAAGGGCACGGTCAATTGACTGGCGACGTTCCGGGGTTCGTCATTCATGGCCAGCCCCGAACGAAGAAGACCAGCAACCGCGTCGTGACTGTGGGCCCGATGTGCCGGACCTGCGGAAAGCGAACCGGCTTCCCGAAGGTTCTCCCGTCCGAGGCTTACGTCGAGTGGGAGATGGCAGCGCTGCGTGAATGCGTGACGATCAAGGCGGCACTCTCGGCTAGGGGGTGGGAGTTGCCGATCGTCGGGCCGGTGTCGGTGGAAGCGCATATCTACCTGACACCGGCCGCGGACGGCAAACTGCGGCGCGACGTGGGCGATGTAGCCGGCTTCATTCAGGCGATCGGAGACATGCTGGAAGCCGCCGGAATCATTGCCAATGATCGGCAAATCGAGGACTGGGACGGCACGCGGCGCCACGCTGACGGCGTGGATCCGCGCGTCGAGGTGTTCATCACCGTGCTCGAATCTGTGCCGGTACAAGAGAGCTTGCTATGCCCGTGAATCTTCTGCCTGTCGTAGAAAGTAAATGGCCGCCGGAACTCACTCCGCCTGGAGTTCGCGGTGCCATCCGGCGAGAGTCGCTTGAACGATACGCCACCAGGATGCGCCAACACAAGACGCCTTCTACGCGCGTCGTTCCGAAGCTCTCCGCTGAGCCACCACCGTACGAACCACCGAGATTCGCGAGAAACTCTAACGTCGCGATGACGCGCCAATGTTTCGTCTGCCGCTCGTGGAAATGGTGTGAACATCGCGAGGCTGATCTGGTTGGATTCTACCGCCTGAACCGGCGCTGAATCCCGTGGAAATTCTCAGATTGAGCCTTGATCCGCGGGAGAAATCGTACTACAGTTGACGGTGCGATATATGCGCGGCGGCTGATCCCCGGCGCGCGGTTCTCTGGGCTCGGCGGCGGCTTTCACCGGGCTGGCCGCCGGACCAGATATCGCAGAAACGGTGAATACACTTGCGCATTTCAAAGCTGATTGAACTCTTGACGCCCCACGCTGAAATGGAGGCCGTTTGTGAGCAATGGAAATACAACGAGCAACGGGAGCTTCGGTTGCCCGTCAAGGGGGTGAAGGTGCTTATCACCGACGAAGGCATCGCCGACGTCGTGATTGTTATCCCGGAGGCCGAGTGAATGCCGACACGCATACTCCGCGACGGCATTCTCAGCAGCCGAGCCGTGAATGCTGTAAGTGAGCCGGCGGAAATTCTTTATCGGCGGCTGATGTCGGTGGTTGACGACTTCGGCCGAGCCGAGGCGGACCCCGACCTTCTTCGAGCGAAATGCTTTCCGTTGCAGTTGGAGCGATGGCCCACCGAGCGAGTACGGGAATTTCTCGCGGAACTCGGTGAATCACCGTTAGTCACCGTGTATCACCGTGGTGAGAAATCGTACATTCAAATTGAGAACTTTGGACAAAGACTACAGTCTAAGGAGCGATTTCCGGCACCGACGCCCGAAGAGGTCGCAACGCGCGCGGGGAGCAATTCTCGTTCCGTTGCTGATTACAAAGAACTTCGGAGAACCACGGAGAACCACGGTGAATCACCGCTTAATACGAAGTCGGAGTCGGAGTCGAAGTCGTATACGAAGTCGGAATCGCAACAGCAGCAGCACGTCGTGAATGGTAATGGCGCAGGAAACGAAAAACCGCTGCTGCTGCCGCCAGAACTCAAGCCACAAGGCGAATACCCGGAAACGCTGCGGGTGCTGCTGGAGCACGACCGCTCGGCCGACGTGCTATTCTGCCAGCGGCTAGCCGACGAAAGCGCACGCCAGATCATCAGCGACCCGGTGGCGAGCAAGTGGACGATGGAAAAGCAGCGCAAGGCCGTGAGCGATGCACTGCTGGCGAGGGCCTGCCGCGAAGTGTTCCGCACGCCGCGAAAGAAGCCGCCGGGCACTGGGCTGCTGCTCGTGACAGTGCCGCGAATCCTGATCGGAGGGAAGCTGAATTATGCCTGATCTGTACGACGACGATAAGCACGACGACTTGACGCCAGAGGATCTCTGCCGCCAGGCTTTCATGCGCTGCTCAAATTGGCCGTCTGACCCGCTCGGACAGATCGGGCTGGCCCAAGGTCTCAAGATCGCTAGCGACCGCTCCGGAATCAGCCAGGCCGACATCGTGACGCGCTGCCGCGAGACGTCACCGTTTTGCCCGACAGACGCCGACCTGCTGCGTGTGGCGGCTGAGATGAAGCAGGAACGCGAACGCGCAGCGTCGGAGCCGCGGCCAGCGCGAGAGCTTTGCTCCCATTGCGGCGGTACGGGATGGAAGCCAACGCGCCGTGGCGGGTACGACACCGCTCAGCGATGCCCGGCCGGTTGCGAAGTGCCAGCGCGTGGACGGTTCAACGCGGCATGATGCTTACGAGCGGCAAGTGCGGTAGGATAAGCCTGTAAATGGCACGAAACAAAGCAGCGGCGCCTAAAGTTTCGCCTATAAATTCCTTCGCCATCGAGTGGTGGGACGTCGAGCGGCCGAAAGATTACCCGCTGAACGCGCGCAAGTGGAAGCCCGAGGCGGTCGCCAAGGTCGCGGATTCGCTCAAGCGCTACGGCTGGCGCCAGCCTATCGTGGTTGACGAGGCAGGTGTCATCGTAATTGGCCATTTGCGGCGGCAGGCGGCGGCCGATGCTGAACCACGAAAGCGAAGTGGTCTATGACCCGTTCTTGGGGAGCGGGACCAACAGTCGTAGCTGCCGAATCCGTCGCCCGGCGCTGCATGGGGCTCGAGTTGGAACCAAAATACTGCGACGTGATCGTGAAGCGTTGGGAAAATCTGACCGGCAAAAAGGCTGAGTTATGCCGAACATAGCCTACGAACCGAACGATAAAGACCGCGCCATCGTGAAGGCTATGGCGTCGTACGGCGTGCCGCAAGAGGACATCGGGCGCGTGATCGGCATTTCACACGTCACGCTGCGCAAGTACTACGAGGTCGAGCTCTCCAACGCAGCGATCCAAGCGAACGCCAAGGTCGCGGAAACCTGCTACGCGATGGCGACCAGCGGCCAAGTGCCGGCGGCCACGTTCTTCTGGCTCAAGACCCGGGCCGGCTGGCGCGAGACCGACAGGCTGGATCACCGCTTTGTGGACGCGGAGGGCAAAGACCGGCCGATACTGGGCCTCGACGCGGTACAGGCCTACATGAACAGCGTGCCGGATGCTCCCACCGAGTGAGTTTCAGGCGAAGTTATTACGCCGAAATCTCTGGGCCAAACAGCAGGCCATCTGCCACGCAATCGCGCACAAGCGCTCCGTCTCGATCAAAGGCTGTCACGGCAGCGGCAAAACCTTCACGATTGCCGGCATGGTGCCGTGGGAACTGATCGGGCAGTCTGAATCCGTCGTGCTCGTGATCGCTCCCACTCTGCGCCAGGTCAAAACCGTGTGGGGCGAAGTTACTGAGGCAATCCGCCGGCTGCCGATGGCGCTGCCTGAGCCGACCACCACAATGTGGCAACTCGGGCCGAAACGATTCGCGCAAGGTTTCTCCAGCTCGAAGGGCGTCAACGCGCAGGGCTTCCACGGCAAGCGCGTCACGATCTACGCCGATGAGGCAATCGGAATCGGACCCGACGTCTGGGACGCCATTGAGGGAATTCGCGCCGCGGGTGACGTGCGAATCGTGAAGCTCTGCAATCCCACTGTGCCGGCGGGCCCGGTGTACGACGACTTCTCGAGGTTGCGCGCCACGCCTGGGCACCAGTGCATCACGATTTCGGCCTTCGACACACCGAACCTCGCCGGCTTGACGCTCGAATCGCTGCTTGCCCTGCCCGATGACGAGCTCGACTTCGCGCCGTTCCCTTGGCTCACCCGGCGCCGATGGGTCAAGGAAATGTATCACAAGTGGGGTCCGCAGAATCCCCGCTTCCAGGCGCGTGTGATGGGAGAATTCCCGACACAGGGGCAATGGGCGGTCTTTTCGCTCGAGTGGATCGAGCGCTCCGACCGGGAACCCGATGCAAGCGAAATAAGCCGCTCTAAGGCCTGCGTCATCCAGGTGGGCCTGGACGTCGCGGCGGGTGGCGACGACGAAACGGCGGCCTGCGCCCGCGTAAATGGCATAGTGCTGGATCGAGCAGCCTGGTCAGAGGCCGATGTCCGTGGAAAGGTCGTCTCCTGGATTCAGGCGCTCAAGCGATTCGGTTATCCACTCGGGCCGATCGTGGTCGACGTCGTCGGTGTCGGTCACGGCCTCGCGCAACACCTTGCAGATCAACGGTGGGCGGGCGGCGTGCGGTTCGATGTCCGCGGCTTCCGTGCCGGCGATCGCGCGATGGATTCAGAGCAATTCCTAAACGCGAAAGCGGAAGCATATTTCCGGCTGCGCGATATGTACTCGGCCAATTACATCAGCCACTTACCGGGTGCGATCGATGAGGATGTGAAGGCGCAATTGTCGGCAGTTGAGTACCGCGAGCTATCGCGCGGACAGATTCAGGTCGAGCCAAAGGAAGACGCGCGGAAGCGTGGGCTACCATCGCCAGACCGGGCCGAGGCTGAAATCCTGGCGTTCTGCCGGGTGGTGCCGCGCGAGCAGACCATGCAAGTGGGCGACGGGAGTTCATACGTCATATCACCCATATAGTACCTTTCGCGATTTAACCACACCATGCAGTATTGACTCTCACGCACACGTACGGCTACTATTGCGGCATGGCACAGATTCACGCTGAAGTACCCGACGAAGTTTACGAGCGCGCGAAAATCTCGGCGCTCAGACGGCACCAGCACATCAAGGGCTGGATTGCGGACGCGATCATCGAGAAGGACGAACGGCAGCAGCGCGAGGAAGCGAAGGCGGGCAAGTGATCCGGCGGCTGAAGCGGGCCTGGTGCCGCGGCTTCCATCGCGCGATCATGTTCGCGGGCGGCCGGACGTACGAGTGCCGGACCTGCGGCGAAAGGTTCGAGAATCCGGCTGTGCAGTCGCCAGCGCTGCCGCCGCGGTTCCCGGTCGACTCGGTCATTCACGCGAGGGAGCTGCTGTGAGCCAAGTGAATGTCACAATGCTGTGCAATCGCGGCTTTGCGTGCACGGGCTTTATGGAAAATCCACCAACACTGATCGACGTGCAGGACGGACGGCGGCTTTACGAAATCCTCGATAGCGCGAAGACAGAGGGGCCTGACGTGTGGTACGAGTACGGGAGCTCGCAATGAGTCAGCCTACCGTCTGCTGCGTGCTCCTCGTCAACGGCCGCGAAGCGATGGTGCGGCGCGCGATCGCCTCGTTCCGCGCGCAGACGTACGAGAAAAAGAAACTGGTCATCTGGGACACAGGGGACAAGCCTGCTTTGTCACTCGGCGAGTGGGACCCGGAAATGTGGTACGCCCGAGAGCCAGCGTTTAACACCATCGGGGCGCTCCGCAACGAGGCTAACTCCGTGGCTACCCAATTCGGCGCCGATCTCATCGCCCATTTCGACTCCGATGACGTCTCGCACCCGCTGCGCCTGGAGGAGCAAGTCGCCCTGCTCGAAGCCAGCGGAAAGCTCATGGTCGGCTACAACGAGCTGCTGTTCTGGGACACGCGTTACTGCGATGGATGCGGCAAGCCGCTAAGGGAATGCCGTTGCGTTCCGAATCAGGGCGCATCCTGGCTCTACAGCAACCCCAACGCGTCCTGGTGCTGCGATGCCTCACGACTCTACCGCCGCGAGTTGTGGGAGCGCAATCCGTTCCCCGACGCGCCGCACGGTGATCAGCGATGGTGGGCCGAGCATCCCGAGGTGCATCAGAATACGCTCGGAGTGTCGGCGCTAACCGTTCCAGTGTGCGAGCGCGAGTCAATCGAGACCGGCGAATCGCCAATGTACCAAACATTTCGGCCTGGCGAATTGCGCGTGAGGAGCGGCTCTCAGCATTGCGACCCGCGCCTCGTGTGCGAAATCCACGGGAGCAACATGGAGGCGTACAAGCGCGAGGTGATGCTGCGCGGCGGGCAAGTGTGGAAGCGCGCGCCGGAATTTGACCAGCACTGCGCGGAAAGGATGCGACTGTTATGAGAGGGCCCACATGTGGGAGTTGTCTTTTTTTTGCGGAGCCACAATTTGAAGAGAACGAGAAAGGAGATAACGTAAATACGCTGTACGTTTACGGTATTTGTCGGAGGTTCCCTCCTGTCGCCCTAGGCGCTCCGCGTCTCAATCAGTCTGGTAAGTGGCCTATAGTTGAGCAGGACGACTGGTGCGGAGAATACAAGGGGGTCGAGTGAGTTACTCGATAATCATCCCGTCGCGCAATATCGACAACCTGACCGCGTGCGTCAAGGCGCTGCGCGCAGCGGGCGAGACGGCGCGCGTGATCGTGATCGACGATCTCGACCCAGTTCCCTCGCGCTCAGAGCTTGAATTCGCCGGGCTGGACTTATCGAGTGACTTAGTGCTGATGGGTGTAGACCCGTTCGTCTACGCGCGTAACTGCAATCTCGGGATCATGGCTGCCGAAGACGATAACATCGTGTTGCTGAATGACGATGCACTGCTGGACGATGGGACGTTCAAGGATCTGGCCAGCGCAGATCAAAAATGGGGTGTCATTGCCGCGACGACGAACGTCACGGGGCACGCCAAGCAGTATCGCCGCGAGTTCTATCGCATTCGGGCGCGTGCCGTCGATGTCGCCGCGTTCGTCTGCGTCTACATTCCGCGCCACACAATCGACACAGTCGGCCTGCTCGACGAGCGGTTCACGAGCTACGGCGGCGAAGATATCGACTACTGCCTCCGAGTGCGCGAGGCTGGTCTCGAGGTCGGCGTGAGCGATTACTGCTACGTCGATCACTCGAAGCTCCGCAGCACGTTCCGGCCCTGGCGTGAGGGCAATTCAGGCGGCGGCGACATCCGCGAGAGCAACCGAATTGGACGCGAGAAATGGGGTGTGAAATGGCCGAGATAGATAGCCGCTCAGAAGTGAAAGACCCCACGCGCGAATTGATGGGCGCGTTGATTGGGGCCCTGAAAACGGCAAGCATGATCACGGTTACGGCCGGCGGCCGAGAGTTCGACTGCTACGTGACATCGATAGCTGGATTAACTGGGCCATCTGTGACGTTTGTTGCGAGCGGCGCGCCGCGCACTAGGAGTACAGAATGAAGCTTAACCTCGGCTGTTCCGACGATCTGAGGCCCGGCTATCTGAACGTGGACTGCGAGCCGTTCGGCGCTTACCCCGACACTGCGCCGTACCAGCAAGCCAACCTCGACAGCCCCTGGCCCTGGGAGGATTCTAGCGTCGAGGAAGTATTCGCTCACGACGTCTTCGAGCACTTACTCGGCGGCAAAATCTGGGCGATGAACGAGGCACATCGAGTGCTCTGTCCCGGCGGCCTGCTGGACCTCGCGGTGCCGTGCGTCTACCTCGCGGATGGCACCGTGAACCCGGGCGCGTTCGCAGATCCCACGCACATGAGCTTCTGGACGCTCGACGACCGCTACTACTTCGGTGACGAGTGGAACAACCCCCAAGGCGAGCGGGGTCGCCTCGGGACCGCATATGGCATTACGGCGCTGTTCAGCGGCCGATGGGAACTGCGCGAGTACGGCACCGGGCCTGAGCGGCGGTCGAAAATCTTCGCGAAGCTGAGAGCGGTGAAATGAGCATCAAGCGGCGCCATCAAGTGCAAGCATGCTTGCGCGGTTTTTGGGAAAGGCAAAGAGCGCGCGCAAAGAAGCGGCAGGAGCGAAGTCAATTCTATCTAAGTAACGAACTTCCTATCCAGATAGGAAAACGGAGACCTGCCGTCATGATCCCTGAGTATCCACGCACGCACCACCAGCACACGGACATCAGAGCAGCTATATGACCTTGACTTACTACTCCGGGGATGCCCCCCACCTCTCGCCCGTGGAGCTTGCATTGTACGGCAAGTGTGACCCAGTACGGCAGATGGTCCGCTCTTCCATCCGGCGCTACGTCGCCGCGCACCGCGAGATCCTGACAGGCCGCCTGCTCGACTACGGTTGCGGCAAGCCTGGCACGTGCGCGATCCCGCAGCCTTACAGACCGATTCTGACGTGCAGCGAGTATGTTGGATGGGAGCCAGGCGACCCGCCTCCAACCGGCGGCTTCGATTCACTACTCTGCACTCAGGTTATACAGAACATCGACGAGCCTTCCGATGCCGCGCGCTACTTTGAGGCAGTTATGCGGCACGGCGCTCACGCCGTCATCACTTACCCCGTCGCGTGGGAAGAGATCGAGACGGAGCTTTGGCGATTCACGCATCGCGGCGCGTGGAAGCTGGCGCACGATGCGGGCTTCGACGTCGTGGACCAATCGACGCTCTGCCGTGTCGTGCTCGACGGCGCCTTGAGCCTGTCGCTGGTGAACGGAATGGTGCTGAGAAAATCATGACACCCGACATGGACGAATCGGCGCACTTGCTGACCGAACTGATCAAAGCCGAGACGCCGTTCAGCTTCTGGCGCTTCGGCGACGGCGCTATCGAGTGCATGTACCAGCAGCAGGGCGTGACATGTGATGGCGAGCGCTACAGCGCGGCGATGGGCCTTCAGCTTCATAGCGCCGTACGGTCACTGCGCGATGCCGCGGAGGCGTGGATGTACTTTGGCGACTGGAGCACGGCAGTCAACGGCTCGCTGCCGAATTACGTCTCCCTGTGGCGCGCGCTCGTGGCGCCCGATCCTGGGCGCTTGCTGCACTTCGAGGCCCTGCTGCTGAACCGCCAGAGCCACGCGCTCCATGCCTTCTATCGCGCCGTGAAGCAGGACCGCCGGCGAAAGCTGATCGTCGGTGCCGAGTTCAACCGGCCAGCGGGGGAACTTCTCAACGCCGACTATCTTGCCGTTCCGCTGCACGACCTTTACGAGTGCCTGCCAGTCATCGCGAAGCGCATCCAGGAGCGCAGCTACGACGTGCTACTCTTCGGCTGCGGTCTCGCTGGTGTGCTGCCGATCGTCGCCGAGTGGCAGGCGCACCCGGAGCGCACGTACATTCATCTCGGCTCGGCGCTCGACCCGCTGCACAAGGGGCGCACTCGCAGCGGGCAACTGGGCATGCTGCAGGCGCGGGCATTCTTAGGCGACTTATGAAGCCATATTTCGCAGAAGACGGCATCACGATCTATCACGGAGACTGCCGCGAGATCCTGCCAAGCCTGGGCATATTCGACGCGCTTGTGACTGATCCGCCGTACGGAATCGGATGGGCGTCAGAGCCGACAAAATGGCGACGAAGAGCGGGGCACGTTGCCGAAGCCTGGGACGATGAGCGGCCCGGTTTTTTACGCGAGATCATTGAGCACGGTCGCTATCAGATCGTTTGGGGCGGCCAGTATTTCGAGCTTCCGGTCTCACGCGGCTGGCTCTGTTGGATTAAGCCCGATGCACCGCCAAGCATGGGGAGCTTCGAGCTTGCGTGGACGAACCTTGACAGACCGTGTGCCTCGATAACTCACTCCATTTCCGCGACCAATCCCGAGAGAAACGGACATCCTTCTCAAAAACCTATGAACGTGATGAAATGGGCGCTTAAGCAACTGCCGACGTTCGCGCATTTGCTTGACCCGTTTGCGGGAAGCGGCACGACCCTCCAAGCCGCAAAGCAGTTCGGCGTCGACGCAGTGGGCGTTGAAATCGAGGAACGCTATTGTGAGATCGCGGCTAATCGATTACGCCAAGGAGTTCTCGATCTCGCATGAAAATTCTACTCCAGCCGCACGACGATGATGCCTTTCTCTTCGCCTGCTTCGCCGCCATCCGCGAGCAAGCGCTGATCGTGACGGTCTTCGATAGCTACGTTCAGCCCTCGCGCGGAATCCCCGGCACGTCGGCCAGAGAGCGCGAGCGCGAAACCAACCGCGCCTGCATCGTGCTCGGCCTGCTCTGGAAGCGGCTTAACTTCCGCGACGACGAGATGCCCACGCTGCATCAGGTCGCCTCGCGCCTGGGCGAAGTCGTCGGCCCGCTGAACGGTCACGAGATCTGGGCACCCGCCGACGAAGCCTACGGTCACCCACAGCACAACTTACTCGCGCCGCTCGGTGACCATCACTACCTGACTTACACGGAGCGCGGCAAGTCAACATGCGGGCGCGAGGTGCCGTTCGAGCCTGCCTGGGTTGGTCTGAAGCTCAGAGCGCTCTCCTGCTTTGAGAGCCAGTTCCAGGCCGCGACCGGCTGCGTCGAGCATTTCATCGGGCGGTCACTGAGAGAGTACGAGATATGAAAGTCTCAGCCGTGGTCGTCTCTCGCATGGACCGGCCTATCGGCGAGGTGCTCGACTCGATCCTGCCGCACGTCGAAGAGCTTATTATCGTGCGCGGGCATGAAGGCGTCTGGGAGCGATGGGAAGCCGTAGAGCGATGTGCCTGCGACGTCGTGTACGTGCAGGATGACGACGCGATTGTTAACGTTCCAGCTGTGTTGGCCTCCTATGACCCGGCTTACGTGACATGCAATATGCCGCTCGATCACCGCAGGGACTATCCGGATGGCATAGCGCTCGTCGGGTGGGGCTGTGTGTTTCGCAAGCAGATGCTCTACCATCACATGCGGCCGATTGTGATGTTCATCCGCGACGAGGTATTCCAGCGCGAGTGCGACCGCGTCGTCACCGGCCTCTCGCCGCTCAAGCTGATTGACGTGCCCATTCGCCATCTGCCGCACGCGCACGGCGATGACCGGATGGGACGCGAGGCCCGGCACGGAGACGACTTGCGCGAGATCAGACGGAGGATTTATGCCATCAGAGGCGGTAAGTAGGCAAAGAAAGAAACACCTGAATCTACTGCTGTCACCGCAGCGAGTGAAGCAGCTTCGCAGGTTCCAAAGAGAATTGAACGCTACGCTTACAAGCATGATGGGATACGGCTTCAGGCTAGCAATCGTCGATGATCACCTGGCCGTCTATAGTGACGATCCGATCCCCGAGGGCCATGAATGGGTCGCGGATGGCGACTTCAGCGAAGACGGTCTGTTCGAGTTAGAGCCGAGCGAGGTGGTGCCTAGTGACTAAGTGCGACATCGTGTATCTCGCGAAGGGGCGGCCTGAGTTCACACGGGCGAGCCTCGCGGCGTTGGCGGAAAACACGAACTGGAATCGAGTGCGCGGACTCATCGTGTATTCAGACGGAGAAGAGTTTACGTGTCCGGCTAACTTCGGCAGCCCGTTTTTCATTGACGAAGAGCCGCGTGGTGGGCCTGTCGGCGTTATGAATTACCACGTCAAGATGACTGCTGAGCCTCTCTGGTGCAAACTCGACAACGACGTGATCGTGCCGCCCGGATGGCTCGATACCTGCCTCGCGACGATGGACGCGCACCCCGAGCTTGACCTGCTCGGCATCGAACCGCCGCTCAGCCGCACGCCGGCGCCGTGGATGGCAGGCAAGCGCGAGCCGGCGCCCGAGTGTGACGCGAACCTCTGGGCCTCGGCCAAGATGCCGACTTATGCGCGGTGCGACTCAATCGGCGGCATCGGCCTATTTCGGACGCGGGCTTGGCAGGGCAGACCGCCGATGAAGCCCTTCGCAACCTTTGGCGGCTTCACTGACTGGCAGCAACGCGAATCCGGCCGCGTGCAAATGGGGAAGGACAACAAGACAGGGACGCCGCTCAAAATCGGCTGGCTCGTGCCCCCGCTGAAGCTCTTCCTGCTCGACCGCCTGCCGATTGAGCCTTGGCGCACGCTGAGCGCGAGGTACATCGAAGAAAAAGCCCAAAGATATTGGACTCCGTACGATGTCCACACTGCTAAAATATTGGCTGGATGGTGGCTAGATGCTGAATCTCCTGCCGGAACGAATCGCGAAAAGAATCTCTCCCGAACCGAATAGCGGCTGCTGGCTTTGGACAGGGAAGGCGGGTGTCCGAGGTTACGGCCAGATCAGGGTAGGGAGCGGAAAAGTCAGACAGGCACACATCGTGGTATTCGAGACCCTTGTAGGAAAAGTCCCGACAGGCTTGGAACTTGATCACAAGTGCCGCGTGCATTCCTGCGTAAATCCTCAACATCTCGAAGCCGTGACGCACAAGGAAAACATGAGGCGCGGGCTTCAGACGATACAGACATTACAATCCAGCAAGACCGAATGCCCAAAGGGGCACGCTTACGAAGGCGATAACTTTCGCAGGGACCGCAGGGGCAAGCGGATCTGTCGGATCTGTGACCGGGACCGAAGAAGGCAGGAGCGCTCTGACCCCGCGCGGAAAGAAGCGCTGACAACGCGAGCACGAGAGCTTAGAAGAGAAAAGGCCAAGGACCCAGAGTGGCGCTCAAAATATAACGCCTATATGCGGAACCGCCGACGTGCGGTAAACTCAGCCACATGAGAGCACGCCTCAATCGCCTGCTTGCCGCCGCCTGGCGCAAACTGAATCCCCGCAATCCCGTACCCGCACTCCGCGAAGAGAACGCCGCACTGAAGCGCATCGCCTCGGAAGCGCAGGCAACTCGTGAGCGGCAACTCGACGAAGCACGCCGCTTCCTGGCCGAAATTTGCGAGGCGCAAGCGATGGGCGGCGCGGGCCCGTGGCAACCGCGGCAATTGGGCGACGGCGACACGCCGGTCGTCTCGCTGCCTGTCCGTCTCGCGGAATCGCTCGGGCTGCGCGAGGCGGGCCCGGTGGGCGACGTCTCGCCGCTCGGTGCGTACGGCCTCTACGAATTGTTGTTGCAAAACGTCAACTGGCAGCGCGAAATCAACTACTCGTGGCTGGAGTTCACGCGATGGGGAATTCAGCAAATTATTTTAATTACCCGCCTGTATTACATCAAGAACCCGATCATCCGCCGCCTGATTGACGTGTGCGCACAGTACGTGTTCGCCCGCGGCTGCGACATCACGAGCGAAGACCCAGATGCCAACGACATCATCAAAGCGTTCCTGGAGCGCAACAAGCGCGTGCTCGGGCGATGCGCGTTGATGGAAGCGGAGAAGAGCAAGGACCGCGACGGAAATCTGTTTTGGGTGTTTTTCACCGACAAGAGCACCGGCGACGTCGATGTCCGCATGATCGACGCGACCGAGATTCAGGACATCTGGACGGACCCGGAAGACGCCGACGTGCCGTGGTACTACCAGCGTATCTGGACGCAGCGGCAGCACGACGCGACCAGCGGCTCACAGGCGACCGTGACGCGGCAATGCTGGTACCCGGCGATCGATTACAATCCAGCGGTCAAGCCCGACATGATCAAGGGCTATCCGGTTATGTGGGATAACCCGGTCTATCATCGCAAGGTCGGCCAAGTCGGCAAGTGGCTCTTCGGCTGTCCGCTGCTGTACCCCGCGCTCGACTGGGCGAAAGAGGCGCGGCGCTTCCTGGAGGCGTGCGCGTCGGTGCGGCAGAGTCTCTCTCAGTTCGCGTTCAACATCACCACCAAGGGCGGCCAGCAGGCCATCGAGGGAATCAAGCAGGAGATGGAAACACAGGTCGGCCCGGGCGCGCCGATCTGGGACACGAATCCGCCGGCGGTCGCGGGCGCATCGTGGATCAGTGGACCCGGCACGACGCTCGAAGCATTCAAGGTTCAGGGCGCCACGTTCAGCCCGGACGACGTTCGCTGGTACGTCATCATGTGCTGCATGTGCAAGGGGCTGCCGCCGACGTTCCTTGGCGACATGCAGACGAGCAATCTTGCGACGGCAACCAGCCTCGACAGACCGACTGAGACCGTGTTCTTGTCGCTCCAGGAGCAGTGGATCGAAGACCTGACAGTCATCGTGTCCTACGCGCTCTCGAAGTCGCTGCGCGCGCCGAACGGCAAGCTCCGCGAGGCATGTGCCAATCCTGGCGCGATCACGATCAAGGCCGCGGAGCGCGCGCTCGACAGCAACGGCCGAATGCGCTACGTCGAGAAGAAGGCGCTTGCGAAGGGCGATGATATCGAGGTCCGCGTGGACTTCCCGGCCATCCGCGAGGGCGATCTCCCGGCGCTGATCAACGCGACTGTGGCGGCCATGACGCTCGGCAACCGCGCCGGCCAGATTGTTGGCATCGACGAGAAAGCGGGCGTGCTGAACTTGTTCCGGCTGCTCGACATCGAGAACGCTGAGGAGCTTGTTGAGCTGATGTACCCGAGCAAGGGCAAAGATGCCTATGACCCCGATCGGTCGAATCAGGAGCTAACGCCGCCGATTCCGAAGGCAGAGCCGCAAGCTGGCGGGCCGCAGCCGCAGCCCGGCGAAGTGCCTGCGACGGTCGCGACGGCTCACCAGGTGCAGGGCGCGAAGGCGGCGGTTAAAGAGGCATTTGCGCGGCTGGCCGAAGCGGTGGGGGCGCGGCTCGATGGCTGACGACCTGTACTCGCTGATGTCTCGCGGCACGCCGAAACCGCCCGAGCCTCTGCGGGTGCTCGATCCCGACGCCGATAAGTGCTGCCGGAAAGCGTTCACGACCGGCGGACTGGGCGATAACTGCGCCGACGTGCGCTGTCCGGTATGCGGCACGCGGTTCGTGCGCACGACGGTCGGGCCTACTCAGTTCTGGCGCATCACGCCGGAATTCGCGATTGTGAGGCGACGATGAGCGTCGCGACCGCGAAGAGTCTCGTGCGAATGCTCGAAGCCGCTAACGATCTCGCCCGGCTGCTCGAAGCCAAGGGATTAAAGCACCCGCGCCACGCTCAGCACGTCGCGCCAGCCCGCAAACGCATCAAGGCCGTGATGGTGCATTTCTTTGAGCGGCAGCGGAAAGCGCTGGTGAAGGAAGTGCGGCCGAAGATCGAGCGCGAGTTGACGTTGTACCCGGTGCCGGTGAAAGAGGCCTCGCAGCAGGGGAAGACCTTCGCGCGCAACCTGATGCCGGCCACGCTCCAGCCGCTCAGCTTCGCGGCGACCCGCGCGGAGGAAAGCGAGTACAATTCCGCCATCACCGACCTGATCACGGCGGCGGCGAAGGGACTCGACGCGAGCGCGGCGGCTGGCGAGGACTACGCAGGCGAGTACCTGCGCAGCAACTCGCTGAGCAAGCTCACCGGCGGATTGAATCAGACCAGCATCGAACGATTGCAGGATGCGCTGGCCAATGCGTGGGACGCGGGCGGCAGCTACGACGACATGGTCAAGGCGATCACAACAACCTTCGACGATTTTACGACGACCCGCGCTGAACTGATCGCCCAAACCGAGGCGAATGACGCCTACAGCGACAGCCGTCACCAGATCGCGACCAGCCTCGACATGGACGAAAAGAAATGGGACCCAGATGGCGAAGCCTGCCCCGAGTGCCAGGCCAACGCGGATCAAGGATGGATTGCCATCGATGAGGACTTCGACAGCGGCGACGATGCCCCGACAGCGCACCCCGGCTGCGACTGCGGATGTGATTATCGCAAGTCGAGCGACAGCGAAGAGTGATACACTCTCTCGCATGAGACTCGCACTCGCCGCACTCTTCGCGCTGTCACTCTCCGCGCAGACACCTGTCGTCACGCTCACCGGACCGGGCACCGTCACCGCCGGCGGCTCCGCAACGCTCACCGTCGCTGTCACCGGCGCGGCTGCTGCCAGCATCCCGGCGATTCAGTGGACGATGACGCTGCCGAGCGGCTTCACGCTCGGCACGGCGGCGGTCACGAGCACCGACCCGAGCGGCTCGATCGCGCAGTGCGGACCTCTCGCCTGCCTGATCGCTGGCAGCCCGACGCCGCTTGCGGACGGCAATATCGAGACGATTCCGCTCAACGTGGCGCTGTCCGCCAAGCTCGGCGCGACGACGATTCCGCTGTCGAACCTGATCGGCGCGACGACTGCGGGCTTCGCGGCGAATCCGGCGCCAGTGTCCGGCGCGGTCTACACGCTTACGGTGGTACCTTCGCCCTGCGATGTGACGGGCGATGGCAACGTGACAGTGGCCGACGTGCAGGCGGTGATCAACGGCGCGACCGGCACTGCGGCATGCGGAATCACGGCGGCGAACGGCGGGTGCAGCGTGGTGACGGCGCAGCAAGTCGTGATCGCGGTCAACGGCGGCGCGTGCAAGGTCTAGTACTTTCGCGTGTGCTGTAGCGACGTACTGCACGGTATAATCACGTAGTGCGCAAACCACGTGCTCTCGACCTGTTCTGCTGCGCTGGCGGCGCGACGAAGGGACTCCAACAGGCTGGCTTTCACGTCACCGGCGTGGACATCCGGCCGCAGCCGCGATACTGCGGCGATGAGTTTCACCAGGCTGACGCGCTCACGTTCAAATTCTCAGCGACATCGGAATTTGTCGGCGGCTCGCTCGATCACTACCCGGAGATATGCGACCGCTGCGGACTTCATTGGGACAGGCACTTTGATTTCGCTTGGGCGAGTCCGCCATGCCAAGCGTACACAGTTTCGCGCACCCGGGTGGCTCGGGACCGCCGGCGTGAACACCCGAAACTGATCGAGCCCATGCGCATTCGCCTGCAAAAATCTGGCGTTGCCTGGGTAATGGAAAATGTATTGGGCGCTCCGCTGTGGTTTCCCCTTACTCTCTGCGGGGGCGCTTTCGGGCTCGGAGCGACTTGCGAAGATGGCGTGCGGCGCCCTTTGCGCAGGCATCGCCTCTTTGAATGCTGGCAACTCATTATGGGTCCTGGGTGCCACTGCAACGGGATTGAAAAGATTGGCGTATACGGCAACGGTGGCGGGTGGGCTAACCGTTTCGACCCAGATCGGCGTGGGTACAAGGGCTGTGTAGCGGAGAGCAGGGAAGCTATGGGAATTGACTGGATGACTATCGCGGAACTGAGCGAGGCGATTCCGCCCGCCTATTCGCGATTCATCGGAGAGCAGGTTCTTAGGCTCCTAGCGCAGCCTGAAACGCCGTCAGAACCTTCTCGCGGCCGATGTCCAGCGCAGGTCTGATGTAAGGCTGCGCGACCATGCCGGGCCAGTTCTCGTCGTATGGGAACGGCCCCGCGCCAGCCGACGCAGCACCCCGGCGCCCGGTGCCCATCTCCACATATCCGGCGTGACCGGCGTGGTAAACGACATAGCCCGTAACGCGCGTCCCGGTCCACTCAACACTCGTGCCTCCGCTCTCTTTCAGTTCGCCCGTCCGCACTGGCACGAGGCCCTGCGAGATCTCCAACACTGCGTCAGCACCGGCCTGGGCGCCAGCGACGAGCTTCGGCACGATGATCTGCTCCAGGCGGCTGAAGCTACCCGCGCGGAATGAACTTTGTGCTCTGAGATTCACGATTCCATGTTACACTCTTCGCAGTCACGCAAGGTTGTGCTGTGAGGCCGCGACGGAAAACCTCCGAGCTCCGCCGCGGCTTTTTCGTGCTACGATTCCACCATGCAAGTACAGACAATCGCCGACATCACGCCGAACGGCACGGCAACTCCATTGAGCAGCAATACGGCAATCGTAGCGACGTGGATCGAGATGACCGCGAACGGCAGCAGCATCCGGTTCGGTGATGCGAACGTGGGCGCGAGCCGCGGCGTGGCTCTCGCGCCCGGCGTGCCGTTCGCTGTCGGCGTGCGTGGCGATCACCCGCAGCGCGGCTATCCGCTGTGCCAGTGCTACGTGTACGGCGCGAGCGGCACCGATAAGGTGTCGATCACTTACGGGGTCTAGTACCGGACGGGAACCTCTGGCACTTGCTGTAGCTGTGGGCTGATCGCTATGATTGGTCCATGCGCTTGGCCCGTGTTTTCCCTCGCAGGACGAAAGCGACCCCTGATGACGATCTGGCTTTTTTCGGCCCTCCAGATTTGTTCGCGGAGGCCGACGAAGTTCATGTCAGCGTGACATTCACAGCCGACAAGCCAAAAGCCGAGAAACTCGCCGAGCAGTGGAAGCACGTAGCGCCAGTGAAAGTGGGAGGAGTGGCCTATGGCGACCCGGGGTATGGACTGTTCACTCCGGGGCGCTACATCAAGCCCGGGTACACATTCACATCGCGTGGATGCCCGTGCCGTTGCTGGTTCTGCGGAGTCTGGAAGCGGCGCCCGAGCGCCGTGCCCATCTGGCCTTTCGAGGCAGGGCGTGACGTGCTGGACGATAATCTACTAGCTTGTCCAGACTGGCATGTGAGGATGGTCTTCGCGATGCTTGCCAATCAGCCTGGGCGCGTCCAGTTCACCGGAGGGCTGGAGGCGAAAGCTCTCACCGATTGGCACGTGGGACTATTGGCTGACCTGAAGCCACGGCCGAATTGCTTTTTCGCGTACGATCCCGGTGATGCTTTCGAGACGCTTGAGAGCGCGGCCCGAAGGATGCTTGCCGCCGGATTCACCGAGTGCTCCCATCGGCTGCGGTGTTACGTCATGATCGGGTACCCGAAGGATACGTTTGCCCTGGCCGATAGACGGCTGCGGGACATGCTGAGAATCGGTTTCACGCCTCACGCGATGCTATGGGAACCCGACACGCCGAGCGCTGAACGCTATCGGCCCGCGTCCGAGTGGAGGCGCTTCCAGCGTGTCTGGGCGCGGCCGGCGATTATCCATCACGGGATCTGAGCCTTCGCGTCTTCGTCAGCGGCGATAGCTTCGGGGCTGAAGACCAACTTCTCTCTGTCTTCGCGCGAGACGATCACGTCTTCAGATGCGACGGGTGGCCCTGGCAGGCTCATCACGAACGCCGCAGCCTCCGGTCCCAAAAAGGGGCGCACGGTGTGGCGGCGAAATTCATTGGCGACATATTCCCGCATCGCAGCGAGGCCCCGCAGTAAGCCGCGTCTCTCGTGCCTCCACGGAAGCGTGGCGTAGTATTCTCGCATGTACTCGGCGCGGCATTCTGCGCACCACGGATTGGTCCCGTTCGGTTCTTTTCGGGGGTTCTTTTTGCACTTCGTACAGATCTCTCGATTCGCTGCCATAAAGCAATCCTACAGGATTTTGTTGTCAAAAGTTGCACGTTTTCAATAACACCGCTTATCCTCCGATTGTGAAGGCGGACCCAAAAGTCATCGGCGATCTGCTCGCGACCTGCGGCCAACTCGCCTCGATGCAGGAGCAATACCGCGTCGATGCCTATGCGATTCGCAACCTCGGCCTGAAGGATCTCGCCCGCAAATTCTACCCGAAATGGCACACGCAGCTTGAGATGCACCTGAATGGCCTGATCAAGCAAGTGAACAACTTCGGTGAGGACGTGAACTACTCGATGCTGCCGACGCAGGGCGGCGGCGACATTCGCTCTCTGCTGACTCGCGACCTGGCGTCACTCACTCAGATTTTCACCGCGCTCTGCGACCGGCGCAAGGCCGCATGGAATATCCGCGCCGACTACGTGCCGGACCTGTACGAGCACACGATTGACGATGTGCAGAGCCAAATCAACCATATCGAGCGCTGGCTTCGGATCATCCAGGGAATCGGCCCGGGTGATTTCGTCGGCGCACTGCTGGAGGCCTGATGCCACTACTGATCGAAGCCCGCGAAGCCGACACGCAGACACAGCACCCAAAGCTGAGCGGCGCCTATCTCGCGCTGGCGGTCAAGCTCCAGGAAGCGGCGTCGGACATGACGTCATCGACGGTCGGGCAGAAGCTCTCCGCGGCGATTCAGGCGGCGCACAAAGGCACCGGCAAGTACGCGTACTACCTCGATCACGCGGGCGATGACAGCGACGGCGACGTGTACTACTCGTGCTCGGGCGACACGATGACCTGCCCGTACGAGATGACGGACAACGGCGACGGCGTGGCGGCGACTGCAAAGCTCGACATGGACTCAGCGCGGAAGGTCAGCCCGCGGGTGACGTACGAAGACGTGCCGGACGATGAAGACGACGACGGCATGGCGACCATGTACGAATCGTGGAAGCGCGACAAGATTTACGCGGGCGAGATCCCGCTGTTCGAGCGCTTCGTCAGCAAGGCCGAGCGCGACCAGATGGACGAGGGCGACTTCGCGGGCAAAGGGAAATCGTTCCCCATCAATAAGCCTGGCGACATCATGGCAGCCGTTCGCAGCATCGGGCGCGCCGGCAGCGGCAACTACGGGCCCGCGGCGCTCAAGGCGAATATCATCAGAATCGCGAAAAAGAAGGGCTGGACGAAGTATTTGCCGAAAGCGTGGCAGGGAGACGGCGACAGCAAGAAGGAATCGCACCGCTACCTCGCCAAAGACGGCATGATCCGCGTCACTGAGGCCACTGCGTTCGAGCAGGATATCGTCTCGATTCGCGAGGCATCCAGCGGCGCAACGAAGCTCGTTAAGTTAATCACTCCCGGGAAGGGCGCAAGCGCGTATTACACCGCTGAGATGCTCAAGCGGGACGGCCCGAAAGTGTTCATCGCAGGCACGCCGATGCGCATCGACCATCCGACGCAAGCCGAAGAAGCCGCGAGGCCCGAAGGCAGCGTAAAGGACTGGGGCGCAGTGCTGGCGGAGCCGGCTCGCTGGATGGAATCATATGTCAGCCCGAGCACTGGAAAAGACAACGGGCCCGGTCTGTACGCTCCGATCAAACCATTTTCCGACCACGCGCAGACCATCGACGAAAAAGGCCCGTGGGCTGGCGTGAGCATCGCCGCGTGGGGCGAGCCGATGAAGGAAAACGGGCGCATTGTGATGCGTGACGGCGTGCCGTTGCTGGCTTCGCTGAAGCGTGCCGATGGAGTCGATATGGTCACCCGCGCGGGTGCCGGCGGACTTTTCGTTAGCGAGGCGGCGCGCGCCGCAAATCAAACACAGGAGGCATCTATGGATGCGGACGAACTGAAACTGCTGCGCGAGAGCGTCGCGCAACTGTCGAAGAAGGAAACGCGCCGCGAAGCCATCCAGGAGGGCGCCCGCATTCTGCGTGACGTCGATCTCCCGGACGCGGCAAAAGAGTACGTCATCGAGACGGTACTCAAGGAATCTCTGCCGATCAAAGACGGCACCCTCGACCTCGTGAAGTTCAAAGAGTCGATCGACGCCGAGACGAAGCGATTCGGCGCGGCGATCGGCGCAGGCTCCAGGGTAACCGGCATGGGCACTGGCGCGGTCGTCGAGATCACCGAGGCGCAGCGGGCAGCACAGGCCGAGCGTGACAAGGCCGACGAGGCCATGTACCGCGAATCCTGGGCGACCCTGCTCGGTGAGCAGCCCGACGAAAAGGGCAACTTCCGCATCGCTGAAGTAGCTTTCCGTGGGAGGACGGCATGAAAAATCAAGTCTATCAGGGCACGCCGACATCGCCGCGATTCTGCTTGTGCCCGTCTACCGTCAAGGCTGGCGACCTCGTGTTGGTCGGCTCCGAACCGGCCTGCGCGTTGAACGACTATCAGGCGAACACCGGCGGCGCGACGTTCTACTTCAGCGGCACGTTCACCGGCACGGTGTACGGCAGCTCGACGCACTCGCCGATCACCGGCGAGGCGATCAACCACGGCGACAAGCTCTACGCGAGCGGCACGTTGGACGCCACAACCAACGTGACCACGGGCCTGTGGATCTCGGCCGATTCGAGCGACACACCTTTCGGCTACCTCGACCCGAGCGGGAACGACATCGCGAGCGGCGCAACCGACACAGCGGCACTTGTCCGGCTGTCGGTGGGATAAGGAGACAACGACCATGCCATCGATCAGAATGCAAACCGCCGGCGCACCCGGAGCCGATCAATTCGGGCCTGTCTCAGCGCATGACAATGGGTTCGCACCTGTTGCGCGCCTCGACTCCTGGAGTCACGATGCGTTGCAGCCGCACCTTCAGGGCTACCAACAGGCGCGGCGCAACGCTACCGCCTCTCATGCCCGTCGCGTCAACGAGGCCGCTCGCCTCTGGGCCGACGTCATCAGCGGACGCGTCGAGCCGATCTTTTTGCGCGAGGCGATGAACCCGAGAAACCCGGTCTTCGTCGAGCACCTGCGCCAGGAGTACCCCGGCCTGTACAAAGTGAACGGGCGGCTCCTGGGACTGCGAGAAACCATGGCGCAGACGGATTACCAGGCTTTGTACGCCGACGTGATCGACAGGTTGTATTACGGCTATTTCAAGGCCTGGCCGATCACGAACATGGGGCTCGTGAAGGTTGCCGACCTGCGCGACTTCCGCACCGTCAAAAGGTATATGTATGACAATCTTTCGACGCCGTACACCGGCTCCGACCCGGGCGCTCCGCCTCCGCAGTCGGCTCTGTTGGGACCGGCGCCGCAGTTGGGCGCTGTGCCTCCGACCTCGGCAACGAGCACCGCGGCGGTAACTTACTCGCCTTGGCTCTTCCAGGCGAGTGCCTCAATCAATTGGGCCGCCTTTGTCGGAGACGACTTGGGCATCTTCAAGGACGTCCCGAACCGCCTCGCGATGAAAGCGAACCGCGGTATCGCGAAGTTCATCACCGGTCTCTATGCCGACATCAACGGCCCGAACACGTCGGGCGCGTATGTCGGCGTGCCGAACGCTCCAGACGCCAGCGTGGCGCTCTTCGAGTCTGGCTTCCACAACATTCTGAGCACCGCCAACGGTGCCAGCGCTACGAATCCGCGGCTGAGCATTCAGTCGCTCGTGGACTGCTACAACATCATCGCGGGGCAACTGGATTCGACCGGCGACCCGATCATGATGGGCGGCCCGATGAATCTGGTGTACGGCAAATTCGATTATGGTGTGGCCAAGAATTTGGCCAACATGCTCGAAAATCTGACCCAGGTTCAGGGCGGCGTTCCGGGAGCTTCGACCAGCGCGACTGTCGGCCAGTTGATCCGCGTCCGCAACTGGGCGATGGAAAACCTGACGCTCGTTTACGATCCTTATCTCGCGATCGTCGCCAGCAACAACCCGTATTCGTGGTTCATGGCGCTCGATCCGAACAGCCAGGAGCGGCCCGGTATTGAGTGGGGGGCACTGACGGGGTTCAAGGACCCGCAGTTGTTCACCGAGATTCCGACGACCCAGCGTATGGGCGGCGGACCTGACCCCACCATGGGCAACTTCTGGACAAATAATCAAAACATCAAATGTATGGGTGTAATGGGCGGCATTGCCATTGACGGACGAAGTTGGGTCGGGTCAAATGGAAGCGGGTCATAGTTAGTAAGTCGGGCGAGAAACTTACTAAGTGGCTCCGTTCGGCTTGCGTCGGACGGGGCCATTTTTCTGATGAAACGCAGCAAGGCGATTATGCATACACGTCCTGCAAAAACGGCTTATCTTTCCGGGCCTGCGGTAGGTGTTCTCGGACGTGTATTCATGACCCTGTGGGCAGTGAGTCTTGCGCAGTTGTCGCTTTGCTGCCTCTCCGCGCCGCACGTTCTCTGCTCGGGTCACGAGTTCAAGATGCCAGGGATTGCAGCACGGAGGCACGCGGCACAGGTGATCCGGTTCGAGCCCATCTGGGATCGGCCCTCGAAAGTGTTCATAGGTGGCTCGGTGGACCAGAACATTTCCATCGGCGACTCTGCCTCTTCCGATGACGCCGTAGTCTTTGATTGTGGCGCCCATCCAGATCCAGCAGCCGCTCTCGGTGACCATCTCGACGCGGCGCATGATGCGCTCGATCAGTGGTGTAAGATTGTTCTTAGGCATCGCGATTCTCCCATCGTTTCTCGGTGCTCAGAGCCGCTCGGCACGTCGAATGCTGCGCGGCTCGTCTCTTATTGTAGCGCGGGGGTGCTCTCGTGAGTTGGAGCTACACTCCCGGAACCCCGATTTTTTACGTTCGTCTTTTGATCGCAGATACCTCGGAAACTAACCCAATCTTTTCCGACGAGGAGATCAACGGGTTTCTTCAGATCAATCAGCTTACCTGGCAGTCGTCCATGTTCTCGTCGTACCAAATGGGAACGATCCAGCTACCGTCCACGCCGTCGAACTTTCTCCGCGCGGCGGCTCTCGCGCTACAATCTCTCGCGGGCAACGCGGCGAGGCTGGCGGGAGTGACGCAGTTGCTCGATGTGAAGCTAAGCCCCGCGCAGGCCTCGACAGCGCTCAGGCAGCAGGCGCAGTCGTATCTCGACATGGACGATAACAGCGGGGCATTCGCCATCGCGGAGTGTGTAACAACCGTCTGGGCGTTTCGCGATCGCTGGCTTGCGATGTTGCAGCGCCAGACGGGTGGAGGAATTTTCTCTTGAGCAAGGGAGCAACAGGGACCATGGATTCACTTTGGACCGGCATTGCTGGCGGCGCGGGAACTGCCGGCCTAATCGGATTCGGGAAATGGCTCCTGGGCAAGGTTCGCCAGGATGGCGCTGAAGAGGTGGAGGAGAAGCGCATCGAGGAAAGAGACACTGGCATCCGGCAAGATCTCGCGGACATCCGCGCGGATCTGAAGTCGTGGGCTTCGGAGTGGCGGGCTATCGGCTCCAGCGTTGAACGGCTCACTGTCAACGTGGCGATGGCCGCAAAGAGCCTCGACGCCGTCGCGGCCAAACAGGAGCAACACTCCGACAAGATCGCGGACCTGTCGAGCACGACGCGGCTGCTCACCGACAACGTTACGATGATGGGCCAGCGCATCGCGGCACTGGAGAAAGAGGCGCGGGGGCTATGATCACCGTCAAGGCAACGCGCGAAGGGCTGATTGGCAGCACGACGTCGAGCGGATACGTGATCGACGCGCATGTGCCCTTCGTGGCGCTGCCGAGCACCAACGCGCTCGGTCACTTCGTGCGCATCTCGAATCCGCTGAATGATCGCGAGTGCATGGCGGTCGTGCTCGACGTCGGTCCCTGGAACGAGCACGACGACGCGTACGTGTTCGGTGGCAGCAGGCCGCAAGCTGAGACGGGCATCGACACGAGCGGCCGGCCGACGAACAAGGCGGGCATCGACCTGGGCGAAAAGGTTTGGGCGTTGCTCGGGATGCGCGACAACAGTGAGGTTTCCTGGGAGTTCGTGTCGTGAACCAGGCATTCAAATTACGACTTGCTGCGATACTTGGCCGTGGCTATCAGGTTGCATGCGCGACAGTCGCCAATTATACCGCGGAGGCATCCGCGTGAACCAATCGTTTATTCAAAATTCCATCGCTGGCGTGATGGCCGAGGCTGTCGCGACGGGGCTCTTTGTCTCGTTGTTCACTGCTCAAGAGCCGGTACCGACCATCGGGCCGACCGGGGCGGTCGAATTCGATTACACGAACGTGGCGGGCCTGATCGACATCCCGTGCATGTCGGCGCCCACATCGACCGGAGACCTGCAAGCGACCGAGGTCCGTGCGTTGACCGACATCACCGCAAGCGAGCTTCATCACGTACTGCTGAATGCATGGTACCCGCAACTCGATCAGGGCTGGCGCGGCGAGAACAGCGACGGCAAGGGCGCATGGATCGCGCTCATCGACGGCTACCAGTACGAGATTAACGGCGTGGAGGCGGACAGTCAGTCTCAGATGACCCGCGTCCGCGTGAAGTTGGCGACCGAATAGCATGAGCTACCCAATGCCATTGCAGCAAAAGATGCGTACCCTGGCGCTACAGGATGCGACGCTCTCGGCTGCGCTCACCGGCGGCAACGGTACCTTTCGCTGGTTCGACACACAGCTTCCGAAGGGGTACGTCGCGCAGGGCACGTGCGTTACGGTCCAGCAGATCAGCGACGTGCTCGACTACGTGCAGAACGGCCCGATCCAACTCGACTGGGTGCGGGTGCAACTGAACATCTTCGACATGAATTCCGTCACGGCGAAGAATATCGCGAGTTACCTCGTTGCGAATTGGTTTCCGGCTGTCGATTTCGTGACGGACAGCATGTTTCTTTCGCCGCCTGGACCTCCGCTCCAGTCGCCGAATTTCAAGCTCTCGCAACGCGGGGTGATTGACTACGATGTACAGCCCGTCGAAGTGTGGCGGGAAATCCTGGAGTATCGAATCGGCAACAACATTTCAATTTAGGAGCAACGACCATGAGCGCACTCTCTCTACCGGCAATTGCATCATTCAACACCGAGCTTTACCTCGGCGGCCCGACCAGCCCGCCGAGCTACGTCCTTCAGGGGCGCATCGGCAACGTGAAATTCGGCGGCGTCGCAATCGACGTCGTCGATGTCAGCAACCAGACCAGCACGGCGCACCGCAAGCTCGCGACCTTGCTCAACCCGGGTGACATGACCTTTGACCTCTACTGGGAACCGGCGAGCACGCAAGACGAGGACCTGTTCAACCTCGTGATTGCCGCGCCGCCGGTATTGCAGCAGTGGAAAGTCGTTTGGGCAGCAGGCACGGATGGCACCGCGTGGCTGTTTAACGGCTACCTGACCAAATTCCCGGCCGATGCGACGATCGGCAAGGCGCTGATGGCACCGGGCGCTACCATCTCGATCGATGGCGCGATCAGTGTTGTCTACGGCGCCGGGCCGACCTAAGGAGGGCTGAGCGATGAATGCAATCGACTACCCCACTATCAGTGTCGGCAAGCACAAAGACATCGTGGTCCGGCAGACGATCGCCGCGGAAATCCTGATCGGGCGCCGCGGCCTTTCCATGGCAACTCTCGGTATCGACATCCATCCCTGGAAAGTCGACCGCGAGGGCAAAAACACGGCTGAGCCGAACCCTAACAGTGTGGCGAATCTGATCACGGTGTTCTCGTGCTTCGTCGCCGAGAACTTCATCGATCAGGATAATCCGGCGCGCGTGAGCCTCGACACGGTTCCGACCGCGGACTATTGGGCGTGCCAGATTGACGACATCGGAGAAGTTACGCGAGTCGTTCACGCGGCGATAAAAAAAGCACTGGAGGCGCGGCGGGCGAAGCTGGCAGCAGTGCCTCCAGTGGAGCAGGCCAGCTAGCCGAGCCTGAGCCACACTCGGAGCAATACTGGATCAAGCTCTGGGCGTTCGGGGTGTCTCCATACGGCCTCGGACTCTCAGAGCTTGCGTTTTGGCTCCTGACTCCGCGCGAGTTTGCGGCGTTAAAAATCGAGTGGGACCGCGGCCATCACGTCACTCCTCCGCTCACCAAAGAGCAGCAGGAAAATCTAGATCGGGGGCGGCGCCATATTCTGGAGCGGCAAATCGCGGCGCGGAATCGCCAGGCGCAGCGGGGCGGGATCAGGCCGCAGAAAATTCCAGTGCGGGTGAACTGACATGGCCGACACGAACGAAGAGCTAATCGGCGGTATTGGCGTCACGATCACAGGCGACTATTCGTCGCTGAAGGCCAGCTACGCCGATGCGCAGACACAAGCGGAAGCAGCGGGCCAGGCCGTCGCTGCGGCGTTCAATAGCGGCGTGGCGGATGTCTCCGACGCTGCCGAGGTGGTCTCGTCTTCGCTCTCGGGCATCGAGCCAGCGGCGGATGGCGCCGCGCAATCGCTCGACACGTTCTCGAATTCGACGCAGGGCGCGGGCGAAGCGGCCAGCGAATCCGAGAGCAGCCTCGCGAATCTGGCGCAGCAGCTTACCGCCATCGGGGAAGCGCTCGTAATCACAGAGGGTCTCAAGGAATTCGGCAGCGAGGCGCTCGCGGCATCCGATTCGATCACCCGGGCCTCGATCGCGCTCACCACCATGACCGGCAACGCCGATCAGGCCGAGGGCACGATTAAGGCGCTAGAAGAGCTTGGCATGCAGGACGGGCTTTCCATGCCGTCGCTACTGACCGCTGCGCAGCGGATGACCGCGCTGCTGCCGCCTGGGACAGACGTCGTTCACGTGCTCGGTCAGATCGCGGATGGCGCGGCGGCGATGGGCACGGACATCGAGAGCGCGTCGCAGCGCTTCGACATGATCGTGAATGCGGGCAACCTGTCAACCCGGGCACTCACGAGCCTCGGGCTGTCGCTGACGTCGGTTGTCGGCGCCATGCAGCAAGTGACCGGCGCGGCTGGCGTGACCGAGCAGAACATCACGACGATGTTCAAGGCGCTTGACCCGGGCGACCGCGTGGCGGTGCTCGAGACCGCCCTATCGCATCTGGGCGGCACTGCTGAACAGGTAGCGCAGCAGACTTTCGGCGGCCAGTGGCAGCAGTTGGCGAACGCGTGGGAACAGATCATGGTCCAGGTCGGGCAAGCGATCCTGCCTGTGATCTCGGACCTGCTGGAATTCACGAAGACCGACATCGCGCCTTTCATTCACGACCTCGTCTCGGGATTCAACGAATTGCCCGGGCCGATCAAAGATACGGCGGTCGCTGTCGGGCTGGCAGCGGCTGCAATAATCCCGCTCACAGGCATAGCGGCTGCGGTCGCTATTGGGCTGAACGGACTGGCGGAAGCTGCTGAACTGCTCGGCCTGAAGTCTGGCGAGGCTGCTATCGTGCAGGAGACGGAGGCGGCGGCCTCTGTGGCACAAGGGGAAGCCGCGGCAGCGGCGGCGCCCGAAGTGGCAGGCCTCGGGGAAGCTGCTGAGACATCCGGCGCGAGTATCGGCCTCGCGGGCGAGGCGGCCTCTGGCTTCGCCGGAATACTGGGCACAGTACTTATTCCCGGCCTCGCGGCGGCGGCGTTCGGATTCACTGACCTGCAAGCCTCGATCAAAAGCGCACAGGACCAGTGGGCGCAAGGCGCGGGCTTCCAGAATGCCGCCGGCTTCATCGCCGCGGCGAACGCGCAGATCGAGCAGGAAATCAAAGACCTTGCTGCCGCGGACCTGACAACCGAAGACGCTGCTAAGGCGACCGACACGTTCACGAAGTATCTCAGCCAGGGCGTGATCAGCGGATCCCAGTTCAACGAGGCAATAAAGAATATCGCCGCGGCGCAGGCCAACTTTAACCGGGAACTCGGGGCCTCGATTGATCCACTCCAGCAGATGGGCGTGCACCTGACGGTGATTGCGTCCAGTGCGCAGCAATTGGCCATACAGCAGCAGCTTGTGAGCCAGGGCGTCGCCGCTCTCTTCACGAACCAGGACAAGCTGAACTCGGCGTACGAACTGGCCAAGCAGGTATATGACGCGGCCAACAACTCTCTCCTGACCGGCGCACCGCTGTACCACGGGGCGGCGGCCAACGCGCAGGAAGTCGCCATCGCGCAAAAGAACATGAGCGACGCAGCAGCGGCGGCGGGAATCACGCTGGCTCCGTTGCCTGGGAGCATGGATGCAATCTCGTCAGCGGCGAACAAACTCGCGCAGCAGACGGGCTTTGTGGTCAATGCTCAGCAAGAGCAGGCCAACGAGCAGGCCGTAGCGGTCTCCAGCATGGACCTGGCGACGAATGCCTATAACACATCGGTCGCGAAGCTCGATCTGCTCAAATCCGCGCTCGATGACGCCAACACGGCCTATGCCAATGGAACCGGCACCCGGGCGCAGGTCATCACGGCCGAGCAGAACCTGCAAGGCGCTTACGCGACTTCGCAGAAAGACCTAACCGCGCTCAATAGCACGGTAAAGAATTACATCGACTACATGAACGGGTCGGGTGCTTCGACCCAGTCAGAAATCAATCTCCTACAGGACCTTGCTGACCAGTTCGGGCCAGCGACCGCGAAGGCCCTTGGCCTCACTGACCAGATAGCGGCGCTCCAGAAGCAACTCAACGCGCCGATTGTTGGAATGCCCGACGCGCTGACGGGCCTTTCGTCCGCGTTGGCGGAAGCGACCGCCAACGTCCATAAGTTCGCGGATGAGATGGCGCAAGGCCTTAACGTCGGTCAGCAATACGAGAAGGCACTGAAGCAGCAACTCGACGCACAGGTAGCGCTCGACCAGGAGACTGCGGTCCTGAACACGGGCCTCCAGGGCGCGACAGACACAGTCTCTCTCGCGACGGATGCTGTCGCCGCGGCGAAGGCCAAGGTCGACGACCTGACCATCGCGTTTCAAAATGGCACGGCGACCTATGCTCAAGTTCAGCAGGCGCAAAAGGCCCTGACGTCGGCAGAGCAGGAGTTGAACACGGCGCTCGGCAACAGCACGAATCTCGTCGAGCAATTGTCGAACGTTTACCCGGACCTCACGAGTAGCGCGGGCGCGGCGACGACAGCGATTCAGCAGCAGACGGCCTCGCTCCAGCAGGACGCGACCGCGCTCCAGTCGGTCGCTGCCGCGGTGAAGAGCGTCGAGTCTGACATGCAGGCTGCCTTTGGCGCCGCGTCGAGCTCAGGCGGCACGATCAACGTGCAGCAGGGATACCATCTCGGCGGCGGCCTGCTGACCGGCGGCGGCGATTTCGGCGGCGAGTCCTTCTCGTATGGGCTCTACGGCGATGCCTCCACGATTGCCGCGCAACTCAAGACGCAGGAACAGCAGCTATACGCGCAGGGCTACACGCCAGTAGCGATCGCGAAGCGCCTCGGAGTGCCGCTCACGACCGTGCTCAACGATCTCGGGTTGAACGCGTCGCAGGCGTCCCAGACGAAGGCTGGCGCGGCTGCGGGCGGGTCAGCCGGTGCGATCATTGTTGGCGAAGCGCCTAACCCGATCTGGCCGCTCCCGAGCGAGGGCGGGCCTTCGTCCGGTGGCACGACGGGAGGCGGCGGCACGACCGTTACCGAATCCTCTAGCGGCGGCACATCGGCGGTCGACGGCGGCTCGTATCCGGCTGTGACTGCGCATCAGGCAGTGGGCGAAGTCTGGGCGGTCACGACGAGCGGAGCGGGCGGCGGAAGCAGCGGGGGCGGCAGCCTCCAGTCGATCACCAACAATATCGCGCAGACCATCACCCAGGCGACCGGCGGCCTCGCAGGAGGTGACCAGACCTCGCAGGCGGTCGCTGGACTGCTTCAAGTGTTCCAGGGTTCAACGGCGGCATTCGGGCAGATCTCGGCGGCGCTGCTGGACACCGCGACGGCGATTGAGCAGGCCGCTACGGCTGTCGGCGGCGCGGTCCTGAAGATCAACACCACAGGCGGCACGGGCGGCGGCACTCCGCAAGGCGGCACTGGCGGCGGCCTCGGAGTCGGCGGCACGCCTTCGCTGGTGAGCATCGGCAATAATCCCGGGTACCTGCCCTACTCGCCAATCACGGGGATTCCGGGCGCAACGATTCCGACTGCTGGCGCCGGCTCATCGACGCCTGCGCAGTCAACCGTCAATGCGAATGTGTCGATCAACATTCACGGTGCCAGCGGGAACACAACGCAACTCGCGCAGCAGGTCGCTAGCACGCTCGTGGCGCAACTGCGGGCATCGGGAGCGCGATTCTGATGGCTTACACGCCGACAGTCAACGCGGGTAGTCTCCAGCTTTACCTCGGCCTCTGCGGCACGGGCAAGGCGACCGCCAGCAGCACGACGCTCAGCGAGTTCGCAGGCGGCACGCTGTACGCGCCAAATGCGGCCATCTTTTTCAAGCCCGAGGACGTCGGAATGCCGATCGCCATCGTCGGCGGCGGGCCCGTGGACCCGGACATGCCAGCCCCGAACTTCGTGCAGGGGTCGCTCTTTCACACGACGATCGCGACGTACGTGAGCGCGACCGAGGTCACGCTCACCGATGCGCCGGACACCAGCATCTGGAACACGGGATTCGCGACCGTCATTCTGTACCGGCCTTGCCCATTCGCTTCCGATGTGGCGACGCTGCCGAGCGATGGACTGCCGTTCCAATGGTCAAGCTCGATCGCGCCAGGCACCGCCGACACGCTGCAATTCACGGTCTTGAACTCGCTCGGCGGCGACCTCGGTGTCACGAATCCGTACATCGAGCGCTTCGGCACGGTCCAACTCGGCCAGCCGGTGTATCTCAAGAGCACGGACAGCAGTATCGGTGATATCTTCGGCGGCTATATCGACACGGTGACGACCTCAAGCATGCCGGGTGTCTCGACGCCGTACTCGTGGGCTTGCACGTGCACAAGCTGGACGGGCCTTGCGAAGCGGCGCCAGGTGCCCCCAATGCTGCCGCAGAGCTTCGTCAACGTGGCGGGCGATGTGGTCTTCCGTAAGTTGGTGCTCTACTACTGCGACAATGACGGCGTGAGCGTCACGAGTTCGACGGCGCCCGCTATCACGCTTGCGGCGCCAGTCGGCGCGAACGTCGGGCAACTTCTCGATCAGGTGGTGAGCCAGATCTCGACGGCCGACACAGCGTGGTATTGGACAAGCGACCCCTGGCGGAACTTCATTCTCACGACCCGCACAGCCAACGCGGCGCCGTGGGACGTGACGGACGGCTCCGACTTATTTAGCGGCCAGACGCCGTACTCTCAGAGCATCGTCGCGACGCATAATCAGATGGCGAATTTCGTCTACGCCATCGGCTCAGCGGTGCTCACGAACACGCTCAATGCGAACTTCGTCGGCAACGGCGTCGCGACCGTGTTCAACACGCCCGTGAATGTCGGCGCCGAACCGGCGATCACGCTCAATGCCGTCAGCCAGACGGTCGGCATTCTCGGCGTGGACACCGGAAAGGATTGGTACTGGAGCCAGGGGTCTACGGCCATCACGCAGGACGTCGGCGGCACGGTGCTCGGCTCGAGCGATAGCCTCGTCGTAACGTACACTCCAGAGACGCCGGCGGTCGCGCAGTCGCCAAACGTCGTCAGCCTCCAGCAGCGGCAAGCCGTCGAGGGCACGAGCGGAGAGTTCGATTACAGCTTTAAGGTCGACCAGCCGATTCTGCCGGCCGATCTGCTCGACCTCGCGGCGGCCTATCAGATTGAGTACGGCGACCCGGCGACGACCTGCCACTTCTACACGCTGCGGCCTGGCCTCGCGACCGGGCAACTGCAAAATATCACACTGCCACAGGCCGCTATCGACGGCTCTTTCCTCATCGCGACTATGCGGATGACGATCTTCTCGAACGTCATTCTGTGGGAGTACACGGCGTTCGGCGGCGCTAACATTGGCGATGCCATCACGGCGTTGACGCAGTTCATCAATCGTGAGCAGGCTACCGGGCAGATCATCACGCCATCGACACCGATCGCTGCCGCGGCGACTCCCGTGAGCGGCAACTACAACAGCGGGCCGAACGAGATCGTCGGCGTGCCGAATCCGATTCCGTTTCACGACGGAGTAAACGAAGGCGATTTGTTGATCGCGATCGTCGCTGGCAACAATTACAACAGCACGCCTGCACTTACAGACACTCTCGGCAACACTTACACACAGGCCGTAAGTGGCCATAACCCAGGCTTTTTCCCCAACTGGGTACATATCCTGTACGCGATAAGTGTTGCCAGTGGTGCGAATTCGGTCACAACTCCAGGCTCTGGATCGACGACGGTTCTAGCGATTCCAGGAGCGCAGATTGACCTGACCGCGATTGTGGACGTCACCGGCTCGAACAGCGGCACGCCGCCGACACTGACCGTCACGAACGCTCACAATGTCGTGGTCACCGGAATGTGCATGGACGCGACTTCGGATGTCCCGACCGCGACGGCGCCCGAGGTTGTGGTGGGCTACACGCTGAGCCTTGGGCCCGCGAGCGATGGCGCGGCGGCTGTCGAGACAGTTTCCGCGTCGGGCAGTTTCACGAGCACGCTTGCGAGTGCGGCGCCGAATCCGATCTATGCCAGCGTGAGTTTCAATCGGGCGCCAGGAACGGCACCGCCAGCGCAGACGATCACCGTGCAGGCGAACCCGCAGGGCACCGTCACGCATATGACAGGAGCGCTGACGTCGGGCGAACCAGTCATCGGCAACGGCGGCGCCGACGTCAAGGCTGGCACGAAGCAGGGCAACACGACGCAGCTTCAGTGCGCGAGCGGGGCGGCTGGCGCGACGGGCGCACCGCTGATTTACGACGCTTCCGGCAACGCCGTCGCGGGTGCGACTGGGCAGCTTGTCCCGTCCGGCGGCGCGAGCGGCTACGTGCTGACGAAGAACAGCGCGACGAACTACGACACGGCGTGGGAGTTGGCGACGAGCGATATCACGGTCAACGGCGTGACCACGCTCACCATTGTCGAGATCCAAAGCTCCCAGGTCTGGGAAGGCCAAACGATCATCGAAGTGAACGGAACAATCATATGAGCATCGTCAATTTCAACAGCACAACGCCGGCGGCGCCGGGCGGCAATACCAACGTGGTCTTTCAGTCGGACTCAAGCGGCAACGTGAGCGCCTACTACGCCGGCGGCGCGAGCTCGCTCTGTCTCTCGGGGGCGATTGGCTCGCTGCCGGCGGCTGGCACCGCGGGCAGGATCTATCTGCCGACCGACAGCATTTACGACGTGCTGAGGGACAACGGCGCATCCTGGGACTATTTCTATCGCGGCCAGCTTGTGACGCCACCGGGCGGAATCACATGGGCATGGCTCAATCAGGGAAGCGCAACGGCGACGCAGCAGACGAACGGCGTGCTGGAACTGGCGGCGCCGTCGAACGGCGCGGCCGACAATGTGCGCGGCTATGAGTTCTCCATCGTCGGCTCGTCGTGGTCTTACATCTTTCGCTTCCGACTGATGGTGCCGAACCAGGAGTACAACCAGGGCGGAATCTATCTGCGCGAGAGCGGCACGGGAAAGATTGTCGTGCTCTGCCTGATCGGTGCCAGCGCGCTCAGTTCGCTTACCACGCTTCCGGCCCTCTCGACTGACAAGCTAAACTCCGCGTCGAGCTACAATTCCAACTACTCGCGGGTGATGGCGCTCATTGCGCTGATGGGCTCGGATTGCGTGGTGTTCAAGGTCCAACTCTCTGGGAGCACGCTCACCTATTCGTTCTCGACCGACAACGGAATCAGTTGGTTTGTGCTCACCAGCACGAGCAAAACGGACTTTTTCACCACGGCACCAGACAAGGTAGGGATTTACCTGAATCCGAACAACCAGAGCGGCACGGCTGCGTCGAGCCTTACGCTGATCTCTGTGAATTGATCCAGCGGCGCCGGGCCCGCGCCATCCGGTATTCTGCCCACAAGCCTTTGAAAAAGTTCAGCATCTCTTTTGCCTCCACCAGCAGGATGCTACAGGGATGTTGCTGAATGCAATGCTATCTGCTGGCAACGTGGTACTATCCGCCAGGGCTAACCAGCACAATCGCAAGGGGTCAAGCCCGCGATTGCGATGCCAGTAAGCCCCGGCTGTTAGGAATCGTACCATGAGTGTGGTACTATGCACGCTGAAAGGGGTCAAGCCTTTGTCGTCGGTAATTGCAAGAGATCACGTTCGAGAGCCGTTATTCGCCATCGTCCCGTACTTCAATCCGTGGCGATGGAAGTCGCGCGTCAAACATACTGAACGCGCCATTCGGCACTTTGCCGAATCGGGTGCCGTCGTCGTGCTCGTTGAGGTCGCGTTCAATCGCCGCGAGGCTGTCTTTGCCGATTCCGGCCTCGATGGGACCGCCGCAAACTGCTCAATCCATGGAGAGTTCCGCCATAAATATATCGGGCTCAGGACCAAAGACGAGCTGTGGCTGAAAGAAAACGCGATCAACCTTGGCGTGCAGTCACTGCCGTACGACTGGCAGCAGATCTGCTGGCTCGATTCTGACGTCCATTTCGTGCGGCCGAACTGGGTCGGCGAGTGCATTCAGAAGCTCCAGCACTACTCATGGCTTCAGATGTTTTCGCAGGCCCGAGACCTGTCACCGACGTACGAGATGATGCCCGAAACCTACCCGCACGCGAACGGCGTGAGCTTCCTGCAAAGCTATCTCGACGGCGATCTTGACGCCAATCTAAAAAAGGGCTGGACCCGACCGCCGGACTGGCAGAAGGTAACGGCAGATCTCGCGCAGGTTCAGGGAGATATCTCGCGGCTGAGTTCCGACGTTCAGAAAGTACTCTCAGACCTCGAAGACGATTATTATGGCGGTGCCGGGCCTCGGCGGGTCTTTCCTGGGCTTGCGTGGGCCTGCACGCGCGAGGCATTCGACGCGGTCGGCGGCCTGCTCGATGTGGCGATCTGGGGCGGTGCTGACTGGCATATGTCGCACGCCCTGGTGAATCGCACGGAAAACATGATGCACTCCGCTCTCCATCCGGCGTACAAAAACGTCGTGACTGCCTGGCATCGGATGTCTCAGACGGCGAAGATCCGTGGGAACGTCGGCGTAATGGAGGGCGCAGTTTTCCACTCCTGGCACGGGAAGAAAACCAGCCGAGGATACGGCGACAAACATCGGGTGCTTGCGCGGCTGCAATTCGACCCGACACAGCACCTGAAGCGCGACAGCCAAGGTCTCTGGCAATTGCATGACGACGGGAGCGACACGTTCGTCGCCCTGCGAGAGAGTTTCCGGCGCATCGCGCTGGAAAGAAACGAGGATTCAATCGACGTATGACCATCGCAAAAGTAGCAGAGTGGGCCTCTGGTCCGGTCGCCTGGTGGATCTTCTCGACGGCTATCGCGACCATGCCCACTCCAGACCCGATGGACCGCTGGTACGGATGGCTGTACAACTTCCTCCAGCGGCTCGGCGCGAATCACACACTGGTGGTGACAAAATGACACACATCAAATGGCTGTACCCGCTGGCCGTGGCGCTTGCGGTGCTTCTCGCTCTCGCCGGCTGCGGCGCCAACTCCGCGGTTACGCATCCCGGCCAACTCAACGCTTTCGACGGCGCGGCGTACGACACGCTGATCACGGTGCAAGGGTCGATCCAGCAGGCGAAGGCCCTCGAGCCGCAATTCCCGCAGTACAAAGCGCAGCTTAACCAGACGATTGCGGCCTACAATTCGGCGCTGGCAGGGTACAAGCTGTACCACACGATGGCGGCCGGTGCGCCGACGACTGCCAATCTCCAGACCGAACTCAAGGACCTGGTGAACGCCGTCGCTGCACTGCTGGCCAACCTGGGGGTGAAGCTATGATCCTGACACTGATCCTTCAAATCCTCGGAATCGCTGCGTCCGCCGCGCAGACCGCGCTCAAGGGCGATCCGACCGGCACTGCCGCCGACGAGCTTGCTCAAGCGCTGATCCAGATCGCCAGCGCGGCCAACTCGGCGCACCAGGCGGTCGCGGGCAAGCCGATCGACCTGACACAGTTGCAACCTATTGACCCGATACCCTGATCGGGGTAAACTCGATCCAAAGCAAGATCCTGGAATCTCTTGGCCCCTCGCTCGCCTCCACTTTGAGCGAGGGGCTTCTGTTTTTGTGGCATAGTACTCCGTTAACTTCAGATAGCGCCGAATTCTCTTGCATACCGCGCAGTATCGTCGCATACTGAGATTGTCAGCCACCAACTGACAGGAGAAAAAAATGAGCACGAGAAAACTCAACGCCTACCAGTTTTGGACGGACGGCGGTGACCAAGACGACATCCAAGCTGCCAGCATCGAAGAGGCTGCCGAAATCGCATCCCGCAAGATATCGCGCGCCGCATGGGCAGATGGAGCTTGGGGATGGGTCAAGGGCGCGGATGGAGAACAAATGGCGGTCCCGTCGCGGTCATGATCTCCGCTGAGCGTCTCGGCGACTCAGCCCTCCGCGTTCAACGGGGCGTTTCGGGTGGTGCCGATCATGCGGGTACGTGAAGCCCGTGTAGTACTTTTCCAGCGTCTGAGACTGTTGCACGTGAAACAGTACAGGCGCATACTGAACATACAGGAGATTCCGCAATGAACGCCACGATTTACTACCACATACGCCACGAAGAGAAGAAGCCGCAGATCAGAATCCGAGAGAAGCCGCCGACGTCTAAATCCGACACCGCCTATTACGAGTTGATGGTTGGCGATGTCGTGTTCTTTTGCGATGACGTCCTGTGCAACCAGTTGCTCCGGGTGCTCGCTTCCCGGCCTGACCTGCCGAAGTCGGATGAGGAGATCGACGCGGAGCGCGAGGCGAACGCGACCAGCACGCCGGGCGCGGGAGACTTCGAGCTTCCGGGCGCACCGATGGCGCACCAGCTCAATACCGGGGGCTCAGATGTCGAATTCTGACCTCGTCACCACGAGCGGCCAGCAGATCGCCAAGCAACCGCGCCTGCCCGGCACGGAGCCGACCATGCTGGA
>Ga0335085_10001942_pt1 | contig 40608 bp, 38 predicted proteins | sample Lox_Sample_45_FD_206712 | JGI IMG/M metagenome (GOLD analysis project Ga0335085, IMG submission 206712) | Soil microbial communities from Loxahatchee National Wildlife Refuge, Florida, United States - Lox_Sample_4.5 | ecosystem: Environmental > Terrestrial > Soil > Wetlands | place: USA... | reverse complement strand
CGAGATACCGGGCGGCGTACGCGACCGCCTGCCCGTGATTGCCGCTCGAGTACGTGATCACGCCGGGACGGCGCACGGGCTCGGGGAGCAGGCGAATCGCGTTGTACGCGCCGCGGATCTTGAACGCGCCCATGGGCTGCAGGTTCTCGAGCTTGAGATACGCGCCGAGCGCATCGACATAGAGCAGCGGCGTGCGGACCGCGACCCCGCACAACGCATCGCGGGCGTCTTCGACTCTCGCCGCGTCGATCACCTATTTCTTCTTGTGGGCGGCCGGCTTCGCGCGTGGGCCCGCGCGCTCCTCCTCGGCCTCGTCCTCGCCCGATTCGTCGTCTTCTTCCTTCACCACCCGCGCCACATCCACCACCTTATCGCCTTCGCCCAGGTTCATGACGCGCACGCCCTGCGTGTTGCGGCCCGAGATCCGGATCCCGTCCACCGGAACCCGGATCATGATCCCCTTCTTCGTGATCATCATCAGCTCGTCCTCGGGCAGGACTTCCTTCAACGCGATCACGTCGCCGGTCTTGTCGCCGCGCTTGAGGGTGATGATCCCTCTGCCGCCGCGGTGCTGAACGCGGTACTCGTCCAGCTCGGAGCGTTTCCCCAGTCCCTTCTCCGTGACGGTGAGGAGGGTGCATGGCCGCCGGACCACCACGAGCGCGATCACCTGGTCTTTCTTGTCGAGCTCGATCCCTTTCACGCCGGTGGCGGTCCGGCCCATCTCCCGCACGTCCTTCTCGTGGAACCGGATGCTCATGCCGTGGCTCGTGGCGAGGACCACGTCGTTCGACCCGTCCGTGACCTGCACGTCGATCAGCTCGTTGCCCGGCTCGATGTTCATCGCCCGGATGCCGACGGAGCGCGGGTTTCCGAACTCGGACAGCACGGTCTTTTTCACCGTCCCGTCCTTGCTCGCGAAGAACAAGAACTTGTCTTCCGAGAATTCCCGCACCGGCACGAGCGCCGCAAGCCGCTCGTCCGGCTTCATGGCGATGCAGCTCACGATCGGCTTGCCCCGGGCGGCGCGCGCCGCCTGCGGAATTTCATGCACCTTGAGCCAGTAGCACTGACCGCTGGTCGTGAAGAACATCAGGTAATCGTGGGTCGAGGCGATGAACAGGTGCTCGACCCAGTCGTCTTCTTTGGTCTGCGCGGCGGTCACGCCGCGGCCCCCGCGGCGCTGGCGGCGGTACGCCGACACCGGCAGCCGCTTGATGTAGCCCAGGTGTGAGACGGTGATCACCATGTCTTCTTCGGCGATCAGGTCTTCGATCGAGAACTCGCCCTGATCCGCCACGATCTCGGTCCGCCGCTCGTCGCCGAACGCCCCGGAAACCTCGGTCAGCTCGTCCTTCAGGATCTTCATCCGGCGTGGCCGCGAGCCGAGGATCTCCTTGCATTCCTTGATGAATTTCCGCACTTCCTTCAATTCGTCTTCGAGCTTCGTGATCTCGAGCGCCGTGAGCCGCGCGAGACGCATGTTGAGAATTTCCGCCGACTGCCGCTCCGAAAGCTTGAACCGCTTGCGCAGCGCGGCGTCGGCCGTCGGCGTGTCCTTCGCCTTGCGAATGATGCGGACGACTTCGTCGATGTGGTCGACCGCGATCTTCAGACCTTCGAGGATGTGCTGGCGCTCTTCGGCTCGCGTCAGCTCGAACTGTGTCCGGCGCGTGATGACGGTGTGGCGGTGCTCGATGAAGTGCTGCAGCAGCTCCTTCAGGTCCATCTCGCGCGGCCCGCCATCCACGAGCGCGAGCATGATCGCGCCGAACGTCACCTGCATCTGGGTCCGCGTGTACAGCTGGTTGAGCACCACCATCGGCACCACGTCGCGCTTCAACTCGATGACGACGCGCACGCCCTCGCGGTCCGTCTCGTTCCGGAGATCGGTGATGCCCTCGAGCTTCTTGTCGAGCACGAGATCGCGGATCTGCTCGATGACGCGTTCCGGCGCGACCTGGTAGGGAAACTCCGTCACGACGATCTGCTGCTTCCCGGTCGACTCGCGCTCCTCGACCGTCGCCCGCGCCCGGATCACGATGCGGCCGCGGCCCTTCTCATAGCACTCCTTGATGCCGTCGCGCCCGTAGATGATTCCGCCCGTCGGGAAATCGGGTCCCTTGATGAATTTCCGGAGATCCTTGACGGTGGCGTTGGGATGGTCGACGAGGTGATTGATGGCTTGAACCGTCTCGCCCAGGTTGTGCGGCGGAATGTTCGTCGCCATGCCGACGGCAATGCCGGCGGAGCCGTTGACGATCAGATTCGGGAGCCGCGACGGAAGCACGACCGGTTCCTGCAGCCGGCCGTCGAAGTTGGGGACGAAATCGACGGTGTTCTTGTCGATGTCCCCGAGCGTCGTCATCGCGACGCGCGTGAGCCGGGCTTCGGTGTAGCGGTACGCCGCCGGAGCGTCACCGTCGACCGAGCCGAAATTCCCCTGCCCGTCGACCAGGGGATACCGCAGCGAAAATTCCTGCACCATGCGCACGAGCGAGTCGTACACGGCGACGTCGCCGTGGGGGTGGTATTTCCCCAGCACGTCGCCGACCACGGTGGCGCTCTTCTTGTGCGGCCGCCCCGGCACGAGCCCCAGCTCGTGCATGGCGTAGAGGATGCGCCGGTGCACGGGCTTGAGCCCGTCGCGCACATCCGGCAGCGCCCGCTGCACGATGACGCTCATCGAATAGTCGAGGAACGACTCCTTCATTTCGTCTTCGATGAGGCGTGGCAGAATGCGTTCGCGAACGTTGGGTGCGGTCATGGAGGGGTGTCCCGATGGCTGAGGCGATTCATGCTAAGTGGCAGTAATATAAAAACTTAGCACAATTCAGGCAACAGTTTCCGGCGCTACGAGCACGGCAATCTTGCCCAGCTGTTCCCCCTGCTCCAGGCGCGCGAAGGCCGCGCGAACCTCGGCCAGCGGGTACTCGCGATCCATCACCGGCCGCAGCCGGCCGCGCGCGAGCTCGGCCACGACGCTCGCATACTCGGCGGCGTTTCCCATGGTCGATCCCATGATGGTGTACTGGTTCCAGAACAGCCGGCGGGCATCGGTCACCAAGCGCGGGCCTGACGTGGCTCCGCAGGTGACGAGCCTTCCTTTTTTCCCGAGTGCGCGCAGCGACGTCTCCCAAGTGGCTTCCCCTACGCTATCCACGACGACGTCGGCCCCGCGCCCTTCCGTGAACCGGCGTACTTCTGAGGCCACCTGCTGCGAGCCATGGTTGAGAGTGAGGTTCGCGCCGAGCGCCCGCGCCCGGTCGAGCTTCGCCTCACTCGAGGAGGTCACCACGGTCCGGGCGCCGATGAGGCGAGCGATCGCCAGAGCGGCGAGCGAGACGCCGCCGCCGACCCCCCAGATGAGCACGGTCTCGCCCGCCGCCAGCGCCGCGCGAGTCACGAGCATGCGCCAGGCGGTGAGCGTGACCAGTGAAAACGCGGCGGCTTCCGACCACGACAACGACGGCTCGAGCAGCGGCACGCGTACCACATTCCGCTCGGGCACCACGACATACTCGGCAAGAGTGCCAGCCAGGTGCTCTCCGAGCAAGCGATAATTGATGCACAGCGAATGCTCGCCCGCACGGCAGAATTCACAGCTGTAATCCGAAATTCCGGGATTGATCATCACGCGGTCGCCAGGCTGGATCGACCGCACGCCACCGCCGACGAGATCCACTACTCCCGCACCATCGGCTCCCAGCACGTGAGGAAAACTCCGGGCGCTCGGCAACCCCTGGACCACGAACAGGTCGAGGTGATTGAGCGCCGCTGAGCGAATCCGAACGCGAACCTCTCCCACCGCGGGATGCGGGTCGGGAAGTTCGGCGAGACGGATCTGATCGAGATTTCCGGGACCAGCGATTACGCAGGCGCGCATACGGTCCCGGAGGGCGTCAGGGCATGAACGCCGGGATGAGCTGCTGCTCGGCGCCGGTCGTCGGGACCGCAACAGCGCCGCTGCCGCCGCTCGTCAGTGCCTGGATGTAGAGCCGCGCCGGGCCCTTGGTCTGGGGGGGAGTCCCGAGCAGCGCGAGCAGGTCACCCGCCGGGGAGACGGAAAAATCGCTGATCGAGAGCTCCGTGCCAGTTACCGGAGTCACTTTTCCAGTCGTCAGCTCGGCGCGCATGATCTGCGCGACGGTCCGCCCGCCTTCCTTCCCCTGCACGAGGTAGTACAGCGAGCCATCCCGCAGGAACCTGGGCGCGAGACTCTTGAAGTTGCCCGAGCTGCGGGTGAACTCACGTTGATTCGAGCCATCCTTTGCCATCAGCCAGATATTCGTCGTGCCATCACGCGTGGAAGCGAAGGCAATGATCTCGCCGTCGGGGGAAACCGTCGGCTGCATGCTGCCCGAGCCTTGCGTGAGCTGCACCGGAGCCCCACCCGCCAGCGATTGCATCCAGATCTGCGGTATTCCCGGCCCACTCCGATCGGACTGGAAGATGATGGAGCTCAAATCGGGCAGAAACTGCGGACGATTGTCATTCCCTGAGCCCGTCGTGACGCGCAGCGGATTCCCGCCATCAGCGTCCATCACGTAGATGCCACGTGCCGCCGCAAACGCGATGCGCGAGCCATCCGGAGAAAATGCCGGATCGGTCGCGCTCAGCGTATCGTCGCTCACCCGGCGCCACTGGCTCAGACTGCCGCGCTCCGCGGCGAACAGCTGAAACCGCGAGCCCGCGCGGGTGCTCGGCATGACGATCTCGCCCTGGACGAACACGTCAACCGTTCCGCGTTTGCCCCCTGGAGCGGTCGCCACCGCGCGGGTTCGCCCGTATGAGCCGGCCGTGATGATTCCGCTGTCGTTCACCTGAGCGACCTGCGGATTCTCGGACGTCCACGTCAATCCGGTCGCCGGTCCGATCGCGGTGGTCGAGTCCATATACGTTGCGCGGACGGCGATCCGGCGGCTCGGCGGGAGGCCTACCCGTGCCACCGATAACCGCACGCCCGCCGCGATGACGCGGACGTTCCACGTCACCGCGAGACCCGCTCCCGGCCCGTGCACGATGAGCTGGGTCTGACCGGACTTCCGAGCCGTGAGCGTTCCCGACGCCACGTCATATGACGCCACGGCGGTGTCAGCCACCGACCATTGCAGCGGCGCATCGGCAACAGGAGTCCGATCGGCCGCGAGCGCCTGCGCCTCGAATTTCCCGGTGCCTTGAATCGGCAGGAGCACCTCATCCTGCCATCTCGGTCGGACGGCCAGGAGCTCGACCGGTCGATGCACGATCACATCGACCGACTTGGTCTGCAGGAAGCCCGACACCGTGACGGTCGTCCGACCGGGAGCCACACCGGTCACGACGCCCGTCAGCGACACGCGTGCGACGTTGGGATCGGCCGAATTCCATTGCAGGGTCAACGGGCTCACGCCGCGCGCGCCCTGCGTGGGAACCACCACGTGCAGTGTGTCCGAGACTCCGGGGCCAACCGCGATCGCCGCGCCTTCGCGCACTGCCAGATCGGCCTGCTGCACGACGACGGGCGCGGTGGCCGTCAGGCCGCCGGCGCTCGTGATCTCGATCGTACCCTGACCGGGCGAGAGGGCGACCACGACGCCGTTTCCATCGACGCTTGCGATCTCGGGCCGCAGCGATTTCCAGGTGACGCCCAGTGGGGCCGCGGCGGTGCCATCGTCCTTCAAGGCGCGCGGAGACGCGCGGATGTTCTCCGATGGCTGGAGATAGATCGTGGAGGGCTCGATGCGCAGCACGCTCGCGACCCCCGTTCCGGCTGGTTGACCCGCCAGTGATCCATCAGCGGGTGGCGGGTTCTGCGCTCCGGTGTTGCCGGCCGTGGTCGGCGGACTCCCTCCCACGACCTGGACGGCGGCGGTGCCGCGCTTGCTGCCGACGCGCGCGTCGATGATCGCGACGCCGTTCGCGAGGCCCGTAACCGTGCCGTTGTTATCGACCTTTGCAACCTGGAGATTGTTCGACGACCAGAGCACGCGTACGGTGGGAATGACGTTGCCGGCGCGGTCGAACGCCGTCGCCAAGAGACCCATGCGCTCTCCCGCCTTGAGGGTGATCGACGGTGGAGCGACTTGCACCTCGCTGACATTCTGTGCGTGCGTGGTCTGCGGCACGAGCGCGACGCCGAGGCCCACGGCCCAGAGAACCCGCGAAGCGCCACACGGAAGCGCCATAGCGGCGCGAAGCTAAGGTCCCCTAAACGCTTTTGTCAAGCTAACTTGTCACGTCTGAGCTTGGCGGTCGGAGAATATTCGGGTGCCCGCTCGTCTCACTTGCGCCGCACCGGTGCCAAGGTAAGCTATAGGCCACGTTTAACGACCATCCGCGTGAGGAGACATCCGATGCTCGAGCAGACCGACTTCTCGGAGAGTGGCTGGACCGGCCCCGGCATGCTGGAGCCGATGCTTCCGTCGACACCAATGCAGCCGAGCGCGCCGATGGCGGCGCCGATGGGTGACGACGAAGAGGAGAGCATGAGCTCCCGGCCCGCGCGGCGTCGTGCCCCGGCCAAGAAGAAGAAGCCGGCACGAGCCAAAGCAAAGACCAAGGCAAAGAAGAAGAAGAGCGCGTCGAAAGCGAAGGCCAAGTCGAAGTCGCGCGGCAAAGCCAAGCGTAAGCCGGCACGCCGTCGCCGTCGCCGCTAGTTCCGGCCCGCCAGATTCGCCGCGGACCCGCGCCCCGAGCCTACGCGTTCGCGCACTCGGGGCGCGTTCGCGTTCTTGCCGTCCGGTTCTTCCTGCTCAGCGCGTGCGCGTGCGCTCCGCGCCCGAATGATTCGCCACGTCCGAACTACGACATCATTCTCCGCGGTGGCTGGATCGTGGACGGCAGCGGGAATCCTCGATTTCGCGGCGACGTTGCGCTTTCCCGAGACCGCGTTGCCGCGGTCGGGTTTCTCGGGACGGCGAGCGCGCGGGAGACGCTCGATGTCTCGGGCCTGATCGTCGCCCCCGGGTTCATCGACATGATGGGTCAGTCCGAGATCAATCTCCTCATCGACAATCGCGATTTCAGCAAAGTCACCCAGGGTATCACCACGGAAGTCACGGGTGAGGGCAACTCGGTCGCGCCGCTCACGGATGCGCTCGCGGCGGGTGATTCCGGGCAGATGCGCAAGTATCACTACAACGAAGACTGGCGCGATCTCAACGGATACTTCGCGCATTTCGCGCGTACCCGCTCGACCGTGAACCTGGCGACCTTCGTCGGCGCGACCCAGGTGCGCGAGGCGGTGATCGGTCATGCGGACCGGCCTGCCTCGCCGGCGGAGCTCGCGCACATGTGCGCCATCGTGGACTCCCTCATGGAGCAAGGGGCGCTCGGGGTTTCGACCGCCCTCGAGTACGCGCCCGCGAGCTACGCGCCCACCGAGGAACTGATCGCGCTCGCGCGCGCGGCGCGGCGCCACGGGGGGATTTACGCCACGCACATGCGCAGTGAAGGACTCAAGATCGATGCCGCGCTCGATGAGACGTTTCGCATCGCGCGTGAAGCGCAGATTCCCGCGGAAATCTTCCATCTCAAGGCCTCGGGGCGCGGAAGCTGGGGCCGTATGCCTCACGTGCTCGCGCGCATCGATTCGGCGCGCGCTGCTGGGCTCGATGTCACGGCCGATCAGTATCCCTATGTCGCCGCGATGACCTCGCTCGATGCCGCCGTCCCGACCTGGGCGGAGAACGGCGGCATGGACTCGCTGCTGATCCGGCTGCGTGATTCGGCAACGCGCGCGCGGCTGCGCCGCGAAATGCTCACGCCGCCGCCCGGGACCGAGGGCTTTTATCACGAGGCGGGTGGAGCGGCGGGGATATTGATTACCGGCGTCTTCCAGGACTCGTTGCGTGCGCTCCAGGGCAAGCGCCTCGACGAGATTGCGAAATCGCGGCACCGCGATCCGGTTGAGATGCTGTTCGATATTCTCCTAGCGGAGAACGGCCAGCGCACCGACGCGGTGTACTTCGTCATGAGCGAGCCGGACGTGCAGCTCGCCCTGCGCCAGTGGTGGATCGCCGTGAATACCGACGCGAACGGCGTCGCACCCGACGGGCCCTTTGCTGCGCAAAGCACCCACCCCCGCGCGTACGGAAGCTTTACGCGCATTCTCGGCCACTACGCGCGCGAGCTCGGGCTCTTTCCCCTCGAGTTCGCCGTCCGGAAAATGACGTCCCTCGCGGCGCAGCGCGTCGGCCTCACCGATCGGGGGCTCGTGCGTCCGGGCATGTTCGCGGACTTGACGATTTTCGACCCCGGCACCGTAGGCGACCGGGCCACGTTCGACCGCCCACATCAGGCGTCGGCGGGTATCACGTACGTCTTCGTCAATGGCGAGCTCGTCTTGCGTCGCGGCGTACTCACAGATGCCCGGCCTGGCCGCGCCCTGCGCGGCCCCGGGTACGTCCCTTCCCCTTCCTGATCATGCCACCAGTCCCTCGGCTGACTTCGCTTTCGCACGGCGCAGGCTGAGCCTGTAAACTCGGCCCCGCCGAGTTGGCGCAGGTCTTGCGCCACGTGCCGGTCGCGACGGATCCGCGGATCCTCGTCGACGCCGCCACTCGCGACGACGCTGCCGTGTTCCAGCTGTCGGCGGATCGGGCGATCGTGGCGACGGTGGATTTTTTCACGCCGATTGTCGACTCCGCCTACGATTTTGGCCGCATTGCGGCCGCCAACGCGCTCTCCGATCTGTATGCGATGGGAGCCACGCCGCTGTTCGCGTTGAACATCGTGGGTTGGCCCCGCGATACGCTTCCGCTCGATCTCCTGGGAGACGTGATTCGGGGCGCCGCCGACATCACTCGGGAGGCGGGCGCGTTCATCCTTGGAGGCCACTCGGTCGATGATCCGGAACCGAAGTACGGCATGGCGGCGATCGGTGAGGTTCGTCCCGACCGGATCATGACCAACGCGGGAGCCCAGCCGGGCGACGTACTGGTCCTCACCAAGCCCCTGGGCACCGGCGTGCTTGCCACCGCCCTGAAACGCGATCTCCTGCCTGAATCGGAGCTGGCGCAGGCGGTGGCGGTCATGACGACGCTCAATGCCGGGGCCGCGCGGGCCATGCTGCGCGTCGGGGTGCACGCGGCGACTGACGTCACGGGGTACGGCTTGCTCGGTCATCTGCGGACCCTGCTCGAGGCCAGCGGCGCGGCGGCCACGATCACGAGCGCGGCGGTCCCGCTCCTGCCCCGGGCCATCGAGATGGTGGAGCAAGACGCGATTCCCGGTGGCACGCGCCGCAATCAGGAGAGCCAGGCCGACGTGGTCCGGTTCGCCGCGGGCGTGCCGGAGGCCGTGCGCGTGTTGCTCGCCGACGCTCAGACGTCGGGCGGGCTCCTGATCTCCGTGCCCGGCGACCGGGTGGATGAGTTGCAGCCGGCGTTGGAACGTGAACGCACTCCCGCCGCGGCCGTCATTGGCAGGGTGATTCGCGGCAAAGCGGGGCAGATCGAGGTAGTCTAGAGGGATGGATCCCATCGAGGAGTTTCACGCGTTGACGCCGGATGCGCTCGACGCGTTGGAACGCGCCGTCCGTGAACGACGGCGGGTGGCGCTGCGGCGTCGCGGGACCGAATATGTCGTCATCGCGGAGCGGCTCGACACGGCGGAGCGCGACGAAGCGCTCGAGGGAAGGTTGCCCATGACCGGTGAGGTCGTGCCGTTCCGGCTGCGTGAGCTCGAGTCGTTCGCGGTGCTGCCCGGCTGACACGTGTTCACGCGCCTGCTCGTGGGGCTCGATGGCAGCGTTCGAGGTGACTCGGCGTTCGAGCAGGCGGTGCTGCTCGGCGAGCGGTTCCGAAGCACCGTAATCGTGTCGCATGTCCGCGAGCCGGGCGACTCGGACGGCGAGATTCGCGACATGCTGGAGCGCGCGCGCACCCGTGTCGCCGCGGCGGGGCTCGAGGTTGAGATCGTCTCGCACGACGGCGCTCCCGATACGGGGCTCGCCATGCTGGCCAAGAGCGCCGACGCCGCGCTGGTGGGGCGCCAGGGCGTCGCCGCGCGCGGCAATGCGCTGGGGACCACGGTGGGCTCTCTGATCCGCATCGCCGAGAGCTGCGTTGTGGTGTGCGCCGGTGCCGCGACTCCCATGCGGTCGTGTGCGGTCGTGTTCGATGGCCAGGATCCCAGCCGGCGCGCGCTCGAGCTCGCGGGTCGCTTCGCCAGTATCGCAGACAGCACGGTGCACATCATCCACGCGACTGACGATCCAGCCGCCGGTGTTCAGGTCGTGGGGGTCGCGGAAGCGGTACTGTCGCTGCAACGAGTGGCGTTCGTGACTCACGTCGAGTCGGGCCGCCCGGGCCGCGTGCTGCCGGATCTCGTCAAACGCATTCGCTGCGACGCGTTGTTTGCGGGGGCCCACCTCGCCAAGGGTGGAGCAGCGACGCTGACATCCCACGCGGAGGAAATTCTGCAGGGCACCGACATTCCATTCGTGATTCAACCCTGAATGAGCGGCCCGACCGGGAAAGACGCGCGCCCGCGGATCCTCGTTCATGCGGACGAGAGTTGCCTCGGCAACGGCCTCGCGCCGCCGAATCCCGGCGGCAACGCCGCGCTCATCGAGGCGCGCGCGGGAGACAGCTTCGTGCGGTGGGATTTCTACGAATGCTCACCCAATACCACGAATCAAAAAATGGCACTGGCCGGCGCCATCGCGTCGCTCGAATGGGTACGGCGCCGCTGGCAGCACTCCGAGGTGTTTTACGTGTCGGACTCGGAATATCTGATCAAGGGAAGCACGGAATGGGTCAAGGCGTGGGAGGCGCGCGGCTGGAAGCGGAAAGGCGGCGCCGTGGAGAATCTGGAGCTGTGGCAGAAGCTCGTGCAGGTCACCGCGGCGCATCACGTGGAGTGGCGCTGGGTCCGCGGTCACGCCGGACATCCCAAGAACGAATACGCCAACCATCTCGCCACGCGCGCCGCCGAGCGTCAGGAGCGCTCCAATGGCCTCGTGCCTTCGGGATTCGACGGATGGCTCGCGAGCGAGCGCCAGCGCGGCAAGTACGAGGACTACGACCCCGACCAGGAGCTCGATGAGCGTCTTTAAAGACCATGTGCCGGCGAATACCCATCCGCTCAACGTGCTTCCCGAAGGGAGCGTGGCACCGGCCGTCGATCGGATCCCACTCTACGAGGTGTATATGCGCATGGCCGAAGAGCTCGCCAAGCGCTCCACGTGCGTGCGCCTCCAGGTCGGCACCGTCGTGACGGATCCCCGTCTCGAGAACGTGCTGGGGATCGGCTACAACGGAAACGCGCGCGGGCTGGCCAACCGATGTGACTCGGCGGTGCCGGGCAATTGCGGCTGTATCCACTCGGAGGTGAATGCGCTCGTCAAGGCGCCCGGAAGCGTGCGCGACAAGGTCGTGTTCATCAGTGCATCTCCCTGTGTCGGGTGCGCCAAACTCATCATCAACTCCGGGGTGAGTCACGTCTTCTACCGGAAGCCGTATCGCGACCCTTCGGGGTGCGAGGTGCTGGTGCAGGGAGGAGTCGTTCCGGTGCTGTATGATCGCTGGGTGAAGGAATGGCGGTGAGAGACGACGGGGGAGGGGTACGGCGTGGCGGATGAACTAGATCGGCTATTCGGGAGGCTCGTCGAGGCGCTCGTAGAATCCGGTCCTGGGCGCCTCGCCGTTCCGTTCGCGTGCGCCGAGCTGCACGAGCGGCTCGTTCCATACCGCTCGAATCGGGCACGGCTCAACGTGGCCACACACGAGGACTATGAGATGACCGTTCTCCGGTTGCTCGCCGGGGAGCGGGGATACGCGAGCGTCGAGCCGTCCGACGTTCAGGACGCCCTGCGCCGCGAGGCGGAGGCGAACAGCGCGGACACGACCCTGTTCCGCAACTTCCCCGACGCGCTGGTCATGATCAACCGTCTCGCTGCCGAACGTTTTCTGAAAGGCGACGCGAGCTTCGCTCCCCCGTCAGCGGCGAGCGTTTCGCATCAGGGTCCCGATATCACGCTTGCCGCGGATGTGGATCTCGCGGCCCCAGAGCCCGACACCTCCGGGGCGCCGCATTTCACTCTCGACGAGTCCGAGACCCATGCGGCGCAGTGCGCCTATTGCGGTGGCACCCTGCCGGCCCGCCTCAAGGTGAATTTCTGCCCGCACTGCGGCCAGCCGCCGTCCGGCGAGTTGCGTTGCCCGGCGTGCGGCAGCGAGGTAGACGTGGGCTGGGCATACTGCGCGAGCTGCGGCCGGCCCACCGGATTCGAGTGAAGCGATATCGCGTCGCCGTCATCGCGGGCGACGGCATCGGGCCCGAGGTCATCTCGGCAGCCATTCCGGCGCTCGATGCCGCCGCGGCGAAGCACGGGTTCGGGCTCGACTGGGAGCAGCTGCCGTACGGCGCCACGCATTATCTCGCGACCAAGGAGACGCTGCCGGACGCCGCATTCCGGCACCTGCGCGACGACGTCGACGCGATCTTTCTCGGCGCCCTGGGGGATCCCCGGGTTCCGGGAAACGAGCACGCCCGCGACATCCTCCTCGGTCTGCGTTTTCGTCTCGATCTCTACATCAATTTCCGGCCGGTCCGATTGCTGCATCCGGACCTTACGCCGTTGCGTGTGGCGAATGCTGCGCGAATCGATTTCGTGATTTTTCGCGAGAATACGGAAGGCGCCTATCTCGGCCGCGGGCGCGTCGCGGGCGATGAGTACGTGGCGGAGGAAATCCATACGGTCCACGGCGTCGAGCGCATTCTCCGAGCGGCGTTCGACTGGGCGCGTGCGCACGGCTCGACGCGCGTAACCATGAGCGACAAGTCGAATGCCGTGCCGGCCCACGCGGTCTGGCAGCAGCGTTTCAAGGTTGTCGCGCACGACTATCCCGACATCGCGGCGGAGCATCGCTACATCGATGCGCTCGTGCTCGAGCTGGTTCGCGAGCCGGTCAGATTTCAGGTGATCGTTACCAATAATCTGTTCGGCGACATCCTCTCCGACCTGGGTGCGGGACTCGTGGGAGGGCTCGGGCTCGCCGCCAGCGCCAACCTGCATCCCGGCCGTCCGGGCTTGTTCGAACCCGTGCACGGCTCGGCTCCGGCCATCGCGGGGAAGGGGATCGCAAATCCGCTCGCCGCGATCCTGACGGGCGCGTTGATGCTCGCGGCACTGGAGCAACCTCAGGCGGGAGAACGACTCGAGCGAGCGGTCGTCTCCGTCCTCGAACAGGGGTACCGCACGGCGGATCTGGGGGGCAGCGTCACGACCGGCGAGATGGCGGACGCGGTGCGGCGCGCCCTGTGAGCTAAACACCTACCGTTGGCCTCACGTGCGGACCATATTCCGCGCTCAGTGCGGAGTTGTCCATGAAGACCCAGGGCCACACGCGAGACGTCGTTTTCCTCTCCGGCGTACGCACCGGCTTCGGCGCGTTCGGCGGCACACTCAAGGATCTTTCGGCCATCGAGCTGGGGGCGGTTGCCGCGCGGCAGGCGCTGGCCCGCTCGCGCGTGCCCGTGAATCAGGTCGGCCATTCCGTGTTCGGGAACGCGCTGCAGACCTCGGCCGACGCCATTTATTGCGCGCGTCACGTCGCCCTCAAGGCGGGTCTCCCCATCGAGGTGCCGGCCGTCACCGTGAACCGGCTGTGCGGCTCCGGCTTCGAAGCCATCACCCAGGGCGCTCAGCTCATCTTGCTGGGCGAAGCCGAAGCCGTGCTGGCGGGAGGCACCGAGTCGATGAGCCAGGCGCCACACGTGGTACGGGGCGCCCGGTGGGGGATACGGCTCGGTCCCGCCGCTCCGCTCGAAGACTTGCTTTGGGAAGCGTTGCGCGATCCCGTGTGCGGGCTCTCGATGGCGGAGACCGCCGAGGCGCTGGCCGAGCGCTATCAACTCACGCGCGCCGACGTCGATCAGGTGGCGCTCGAATCGCAGCATCGCGCGAAGCGCGCGTGGGACGCGTGCGTGTTCCAGGACGAGGTGGTGCCGGTCGAGCTCAAGGGCAAGAAGGGCGACGTGATCGAATTCCGCGCTGATGAGCACATGCGCCCCGCCACGACCAGGGAGGGACTCGCGGCACTCAAGCCGTACTTCAAGAAGGATGGGCTCGTCACCGCGGGCAATGCGTCGGGAATCGTCGATGGCGCCGCTGCCACCGTGATCGCGAGCGACGAGTTTGCGGAGGCGAATGGGTTGCAGCCGTTGGGCCGCATCGTGGCCTGGGCAGTGGCGGGGGTTGAGCCGCGGTACATGGGCATCGGGCCGGCGCCCGCCGCGCGGAAGGCCCTGGCCAAAGCGGGACTCAAGCTCGATCAGATGGATCTGGTCGAGGTGAATGAGGCGTTCGCTCCGCAGTATCTCGCGGTCGAGCGGGAGCTCGGCCTCGAGCGGAGCCGGACCAACGTGCACGGCGGCGCGATCGCGATCGGGCACCCGCTCGCGGCGACCGGTACACGCATTACCATTCACCTCCTGCACGCGCTGCGGCAGAGTGGGAAGCGCTTCGGGCTCGGCTCAGCGTGTATCGGCGGCGGCCAGGGGGCCGCGCTCATCGTGGAAGCGTTCCGAGACTAGTCTCCCGCGAGCGAGGATCACGCGTCATGGACACGCTGTTTCCCGCAATTGCCGTCATTCTGCTCTACCTCTTCTCGGGGTTACGGGTGCTCCGGGAATACGAGCGAGCCGTGTACTTCTTCCTGGGCCGCTCCTGGGGCTCCAAGGGACCGGGGCTCATCTTCGTCCCGCCGCTATTCGCGAAAATTCAGAAGGTTTCCCTCCGCGTCGTCGCCATGGACATCCCGCCGCAGGACGTGATCACGCGGGACAATATCTCGATCAAGGTGAACGCGGTGCTCTACATGCGGGTAAAAGACTCGGTGAAGTCCATCATCGGAGTCGAGAACTACTTGTACGCGACGAGCCAGCTGGCCCAGACCACGCTGCGCTCGGTGCTCGGGGAAACAGAGCTCGATGGCCTGCTGATGAATCGGGAAAAGATCAACGCGATTCTCAAGGACATCATCGATAAGCGCACCGAAGATTGGGGAGTCGAAGTGTCCGCGGTCGAGGTCAAGGACGTGGATTTGCCCGCGGAAATGCAGCGCGCGATGGCGCGGCAGGCGGAAGCCGAACGGGAGCGGCGGGCCAAGATCATCAACGCCGAAGGCGAGCTGCAGGCGTCGGAAAAGCTGGCGCAGGCCGCCCGGATCATCGGGGCCGAGCCGGCCGCGATTCAACTGCGCTATCTGCAAACGGTCACCGAAATTGCTTCGGAAAACAATTCGACCACGATCTTCCCCTTGCCCATCGAGCTGTTGAAGGGATTTCTCAATACGACAGCTCGCGCGGCCCTGCCCCTACAGGGCTCGGGAGACCGAGTGCCGTCCGCACCAGCCAAGGAAGAGGATAAGGTTTCGCGCTAATGCCGGATCAGCGGATCAGCCGCGAAGCGATCGAGCGCATCATTCAGCACGCCGCGGAGCTCCAGGCGAGCGAGCGCGACATCGGCGACAGCATGTCGCGTTCCGAGCTGCTCGCGCTCGGGAAGGAAGTGGGCATCCCGGAGCGCTGTCTCGTCCAGGCGCTGCTCGACGAAGAGACCCGCCCCGCGACGCAGCCGGCGACGCGGGGCGTGCTCGATTGGCTGGCCGGAACGGAATCGCTCGCTGTGGCACGCGTCGTTCCCGGCGACCGGCCAACCGTGGAGCGGGCGCTGGCGAGCTGGCTCGAGCGTGAAGAGCTGCTCCAGATCAAGCGGCGCTTTCCCGACGTGACCACCTGGGAGCCGAAGGCCGGAGCGTTCGCGTCGTTACAGCGCGCGCTCGGCGCCGGGGGCAAGCGGTTCACGTTGGCGCGCGCCGGCGAAATCGCGGCGAGCGTGACGCCGCTCGAAACCGGCTTTTGCCACGTGCGACTCGTGGCCGATGTCACACCCGAGCGGCGCCGCCGCCTCGTGACGGCCGGCGGCCTGCTCGCGGCGGGACTCGTCTTCGCGACCACGCTGGGACCCGTGCTCGGCGTTCTCACCGTCTGGGCTTATCTGCCCGCCGTCGTCATGCCATTCGCGGCCGTGGCGCAGGGACGGCGCCATGTACGCGAGAACGAACGGATGCAGATCGCCCTCGAGCAGGTGCTCGACCGGCTCGAGCGCGGTGAGCTGCGCCCCGCGCCGCGCCTCGCCAGTCCCGCTGCCGCTGCCCTGGGTCGAATCGCCGACGAGTTGAAGAGGACGCTCGAGTTCTGAGCGCCCCTCCCGCAGCGCGGCCCGCCGGAATCGAGCGAGTCGGCGTGCTCGGGTGCGGCCTCATGGGCACCGGCATTGCCCAGGTTGCCGCGACGGCCGGATATCAGACCATCGTGCGCGACGTGGCCCCGGAGATCTGGAGTCGCGCCCGCGCCAACATCGACAAATCCCTCGCCAAGTTCGTCGAAAAGAACAAGCTGTCGGCGGCGGAAAAAGCCGCGGCGCTCGACCGCCTACGGTTCACGACCGAAACGCGGGACCTCGCCGCGTGCGATTTGATCATCGAGGCGGTTTCCGAGGATCTCGAGCTCAAGAACGCCCTGTGGAAGGAGCTCGACCAGCTGGCCGGCCCGCGTACGATCTTCGCCTCCAATACCTCGAGCCTCACGATCGCGGCCATGGCGGCCGCCACCCGGCGCCCCGACCGATTCGTGGGGCTGCATTTCTTCAATCCCGTTCCACTCATGCAGCTCGTGGAGGTGGTGCGCACAGTCACGACGTCCGCGGACACCTATACGCGGGCCACGGCCTTCGCGGCTTCGCTGGGCAAGGCGGCGGTTGCCGCGCAGGATGTCTCGGGGTTTCTCGTGAACCTGCTGCTCGTTCCCTATCTGCTCGACGCGATTCGCGTGGTCGAACGGCGGATCGGGACCGTGGCGGACGTCGATCGTGCGATGCAGCTCGGCTGCGGCTACCCCATGGGCCCGCTCACCCTGCTCGATTTCGTCGGGCTCGACACCACGTACAAGATCGCGGAGATCATGTTCCTGGAATACCGCGAGTCGCGCTACGCGCCGCCGCCGCTGCTCAAGCGCATGGTGCTCGCGGGGATGAACGGCCGAAAGAGCGGCAAAGGCTTCTACGACTATTCGGTCGACCCTCCGACGGTCTCGGACCTCGGGCTGTAATCCTTCTCTCTCTCCTTTGGGAGCGTCCGTGCACATATTCGGCTACGATTGGCCCAAAGCCCACGCAGCGCTCAATGATCTTCCCGCCGCCCTGCTCTTGATGACCGTGCTGTTCGATTGGGGATTCGTGTTCACGCGCCGGGAGTCGTTGCGGGCCGCCGCCATATGGACGCTCTGGGCCGGCGTGATCGGCGGGTGGGCAGCGGTCATTGCGGGTTTGCAAGCCGAAGACGCGATCGATCACGGCCCCGGCATTCACAGTCTGATGGAGGATCACCAGACGCTGGCGCTGTGGACCATGGGTCTCTTCACCGTCGTCCTGGTGTACACGCTGTTCCGGCGAGGCGTATTCTCTCGAGTGGAACAGATCGCCTTGCGTCTGACTTCGATCGCGGGTCTTGTGACCCTCATTTGGACCGCCCGGATCGGAGGCCGAATGTATTTCGAGCACGCCGCCGGGGTGCCGACGGCCGTATTCGAGCCTGAAGAGCACGACCGGGCTTTGGAGCACCACCACCACGAGGCGGGAGATCATGGGGACCACGATGAGCACGATCATGAGGAGCACTGACTGAACTCAGAAGGCGGAAGGCGGAACACGGAACAGCAATGATGGTCCGACGCCGGTTGCGCTTGTTCCGCGTTCCGGGTTCCGGCTTCCGCGTTCTGGAAATCCTGCTTCTCACGAGCTGCTCCCCAGCGACCACCCGCCCCGACTTCTTCCCCTACCCCCAGGCGCCGAAGCAGCTGCTCGGTGCACGGCGGGAGCGGATCGTGCCGGCGCTGGTCGAGTTCATCACGGTCGACAGTCTCAGGATCCAGCGGGCGAGCGCGCTCGACGGCTACGTGGAGACCGAGTGGTATGACATGCAGCAACACCGGTCCTACGCGCGCACGAGCGCCGTGCCGGATCTGGCGCACACCATCAAGCTGCGGTGCTGGGTCGATCCCTACGTTCCCGGCCAATCGATCCTGACCGTGGAGGCGGTATACCGGCCGCGCGTCGACCCGTCCCGGATCGAACGAGAGCTTGAAATCCCGCTCAGCCCGGACCAGCCGGGCTACCAGTACGTCGAGGCGGTCCTCAATCGGGCTCGGGAACGCTTCGGATTGCGGAAGGCGACCGAAGGAGGCTGAGACTCAGGCGTCGACGAGCGAGCGGACCCAGCGCTCCATCACGTCGAGATCGAGCATGGCATCGCGGCAGGGGCCGTTGGGAAGCTGCATCGTGAGCCCGAGCACCGGCAGCTTGCCGGCGACGTCGCGCAAGCCCGTCATCATATCCCGCTCGCACGCCACCGCCACCACCGCCCGCGGCCGGCGCTCCCGAATCACGCGGCGCGCCAGCTGTCCACGGGTGGCGACGAAGACGGGCACCTCGTGCCGGCCCGCAATCGCGAGCACGCCGTCGAGCGCCTGCTTCGAGAGGCACCGGGGGACGAGCACCAGCAGCTCTCCTTTGCCCACTTTCCGGCCGCGACGCTCGGCCAGCGTGTCGTACACATCGATCGCGGCATGCTCGACCTGATCCCGCCGGCCGAACGCGCGGGAAACGAGCGACGTGAGATTCATGAGCTTGAGATATGGACCGCGCTCGAGTGCCCGTTCCGGTAGCAGCGAAACCCGCCCGTAAAAGGAAAGCACGAGGGCCGCGAACCAGAGCAGGGCGATCGCGAACGACAGGACCGCGATCGTGAGCAGGACACGCGGCAAGGCGTGAGACAGGAGCTCCATGCGGGGAGCGAGCACATAGAGGACCGCGAGCGTCCCCAGCGCGGCGATGCCGAGGGTGAGCGCGGCAAAGCGGAAGAACGCGCCCGGGGGAGCCGAAAAATCACCGCGATTCGGCAACGGCTTCCCGTCCCATTGATCCCACTCGTGCCCCAACCGCCGGTCGGTCTCGATGTGAATGAGCTGCGCCCGCGGTGCCGTCGTTTCGGCCATGCGCAAGGATCACGCGACCGTGTCACCCTGTCAACCCGGAATGCGTGGTGCGGCGTGGCACGCGCGTGGTAACTTGTGACCGTGAACGATCGAGACGTCGCGCGTCCGGCGATTGTCACGGATCTCGGCGCGCGCGCCGCGTACTCGGAAGGTGGCGGCATCTACCGCATCCTTCCGAGTGGAGTAACCCTGCCTCGTGACCTGGCGGACCTGGAGCGGCTCGTGCGCTGGGCGCGAGCAACCCGTACACAGCTCATTCCCCGCGGCGCGGGCAGTGGCATGACCGGCGGCAACGTGGGGCGGGGCGTGGTCGTCGACATGAGCCAGGGGTTCCGTGAAGTCGTTCCGGACTGGGGGGCTCGCACCATCAAGGTCGGCGCGTCGGTCACCGCCAACGAGGTGAACGACCGGGCACGACCGTTCGGGCTTCGGCTCCCGCCCGATCCGTCGTCGAGCGCGTTCGCCACGTCCGGGGGAATGGCCGCGACCAACGCCGCCGGCCCGCGCACCGTGCGCTCGGGCAGCGTGCGCAAATGGATTGCGGCGCTCGACGTCGTCGATGCGCGGGGAGACGTGCGGCGGGTGGCACGGGGCGGCGGAAACGCAGGTCCGTTCGAGCTCCCCGGCGGAGCCGAAACCGAGATTCGCCGCGCCGCGCGCCATACGCGCAAGAACTCGAGCGGGTATGGGCTCGAACCGTTCGTGGAGACCGGGGACGAGCTCGATCTCCTGATCGGCTCCGAAGGGACGCTGGCCTTCATCACAGGTGTCGAATGGCGACTCGACTCCATTCCGCCCGATGTCGGGGGAGCCGCGCTCGGGTTCGCGTCACTGGACGCGTTGACCGACGCAGTGCCGTTTCTCGTGGCGCTCAATCCCTCGGCGGTCGAGCTGCTCGACGCGACGTTCCTCGACCTGGTCCGCTGCGCGTCGCCGCTCGACGTGCCGAACGCCGTTGAAGGCCTGCTGCTCGTGGAATTCGAGCGCGAGACTCAGGCGGCCGCTCGGGGCGCGGTGGGAGATGCGATTCGTGGACTCAAGGATCACACCGTACTCGTCGAAACCGCGATCGATCGGGCGACGCTCGAGAAACTGTGGTCGATCCGGCGGCTCGCGAGTCCGGCGCTGGCCCGCCTTCCCGAGACCCGCCGGTCCCTGCAGGTCGTCGAGGACGGCTGTGTGCCGCTCGAACAGCTCGGCGCCTACGTGCGGGGGATCCGGGCGGCCGCAGAGCGCGCCGGCGTCCCGGTGGCCATCTTCGGACATGCCGGAGATGGACACGTCCACGTGAACGCCCTGCCCGACGTCACGCGCCCCGGCTGGAAAGAGGCGGTCTCGGCGTTGCTCGACGACGTGACGGCCATCCTCGTCGATCTGGGCGGCGTTCCGAGCGGAGAGCACGGAGTGGGACGCTTGCGCTCTGGGCTGCTTTCGCGCTTCTATGGACCCGCAATCACGGAGCTGTTCCGTGCGCTCAAACACGCCTACGATCCCGAGCGGATTCTGAACCCGGGAGCCATCCTGCCCTCAGGCGATTGGTCGCCGCTCGCCGATCTCAAGGTTGGCGCTGATGCGGCTCCGATTCCAGCAGGTATCGCGGAGCGGCTTCGCGAAATCGAACGCCGCGCCAATTGGCACATTTCGAAACTGGAACTCGCCGGAGCTGGCCATTCACGCTCCCCCTTCTGACACCTCACTCCTGACGCCCGCGGGCGTACGGCCCATGGAACTCTTCCGCGCTCCTCGCGTGACGCTGATCGCGCGCCCGTTGTTCGTCGAACCCGAGCACCTCAAGGTCGAGTGGCGCGGCGACGGTTCGGACGGCGAGCGGCTCGCGGAGTTCGCCGGCCGCATCTGTTACATGAGCCAGCACAATCCGGCCCAGCGGAGTACGGCGGAATATTTGGAGAACATCAAGAAGCAGGGTCACGGGTCGGTGCTCGAGCATGCGGTCTACGTGCTGCTCATCGAGGGCATTTCCCGCTCCTGCTCCCACGAGCTGGTGCGTCACCGTGCGGGGTTCGGGTACTCACAGCTGTCGCAGCGCTACGTGGACGAGTCGCATGCGGCGTTCGTCGTTCCTCCCGCCATTGTTGGCGAGCCGCGCCTCGAAGCGGAATGGGAGACGCAGGTCCGCGCGAGCCAGGAGGCGTACGTGCGCGCCGTCGAGGCATTACTCGAACGTTACGCCTGGGTCGCCGACAAGGTGCATCGCCGCAAACTGGCACGCGAGGCGGCGCGCAGCGTTCTCCCCAACGCCACCGAGGTCAAGATCGTCGTCTCGGCCAACGCACGGGCCTGGCGCACGATGCTCGAGCTCCGAACCGGCGAGGGTGCGGAGCTCGAGATCAGGCGAATGGCGATCGCGTGCCTTCGCGTTCTCGAGCGGGAAGCGCCTGCTCTCTTCTCCGATTTCGCGATCTACGTCGCCGACGATCAGCACGAGGCCGCGCGCGTCACCTACCACAAAGTCTGACGCCAAAAAAAATTCGCGCCGCTTCGCTATTGCGGATCGGTTCCGTTTTTCATATTCTCCTTGTTGTCGACCCGAATTTTTTTCTCGGCCCGGACCGCGAACGCGCGGCCTTTTTTGTAGGAGGTCACCCGAGACCAAATGCGCATAGGTCTCGCGTACAATCTCAAGCCAGAACCCAACGCCGCCGACGAGCCACCGACTACCAGCGACGCGTTCGCCGAGTGGGACGAGCCCGCCACGATTGATGCCGTGGCCCAGGCGCTCGGCCGCTTTGGTACCGTCATTCGGTTAGAAGCCAACGATTCGTTCCCCCACGCCCTCGCTCTCGCTCGTCCTGACATCGTCTTCAACATGGCCGAGGGGCTGCACGGCCAGAACCGCGAAGCCCTGGTACCCGCGATCTGCGAGTACCTGCATGTGCCGTACACGGGAAGCGACCCGCTGTCGCTGGGCCTCGCGCTACATAAAGGAAGAGCGAAGGAGCTGCTGGCCTATCGGGGAGTGCCCACCCCGCCGTTCGTCTGGGTCGAGGCGCCCGCCGACGTGGCGCAGGTGACGCTGCCCTACCCCGTGTTCGTGAAGCCAGTCGCCGAAGGCTCGAGCAAGGGCGTGTTCACGAGCAACATCTGCGCGAACCGGGAGCAGCTCGAGGAGCGGGTGGATTGGCTGCTCGCGCGATACGCCGAGCCGGTGCTGGTCGAGACCTATCTCCCCGGGTCTGAGTTCACCGTCGCGATCCTCGGCAACGGCGCCGAGGCATACTGTTTGCCGGTTGTCGGGCTCGACTTCTCCACGCTGCCGGAGGGCGTACCGCCCGTCTATGGCTACGAAGCCAAATGGGTGTGGGACACGCCGGAACGGCCGCTCGCCATTTTCCAGTGCCCCGCCCGGGTTCCGGCGCCGCTGTACCGCGAAATCGAGCGAACCGCGCTCGACGCCTATCAGGCGCTCGGGTGTCGGGACTGGTGCCGCGTCGATATCCGGATCGACCGCTTTGGAGTGCCCAACGTGCTGGAGCTGAATCCGCTCCCCGGGATCATTCCCGATCCCGCCATGAATTCGTGCTTCCCGAAGGCTGCCCGCGCGGCGGGGCTCTCCTACGACGCGTTGATCCAGGAAGTGATCGCGATCGCCTGGAAGCGCCTCACGGGACACGACCTCACCTCCGCAATTCCTACGCGCAGGGCGCAGCCGGCGACGGTCTCCGCGTGAGAATCGTCGTTCTCTACGACCCGGGAGCGCAGGGCTGGAACCCCGAGGACATTCGCAGCGTCCTGGACGCGGTGAACGAAGTGGCCGGCGTCTTCCTCGCCCTGGGCCACGGCGTTCGCAAGGTCCCCGTCCGTCACGACATGCGCTGGCTCCAGCGGGTCAAGGGCGCCGACCTCGTGTTCAACCTGTGCGAGGGCGTGCATGGCCGGAATCATTGGGAAGAGCACGTGGCCGGCATGCTCGAGTTTCTCGGTATTCCGTTCACCGGTGCCGGCCCCTGGACCATCGCAGCGTGTCGCCGCAAGACCATCGCGAATACCATCCTGGCGCAGGCCGGCTTGCCGGTCCCACGCTGGACGATCGCGCAGGGCAAGATCGACGACGCCTTCCCGCTTCCGGCGATCGTCAAGCCCGCATCCGAGGATGCGAGCGCCGGCGTGGATCGCGGATCGGTGGTCACCGACCGCAAGGCGCTGCGCTCCCGCGTGGCCGCGATGACGGAGCAGTTCGACGAGGTCGTGGTGCAGGAATACATCGCCGGCCGCGAGTTCAACGTCGGATTCGTGGGCGATCGGACGCTTCCGATCGCCGAAATCGATTTCTCGAAAATGCCGCCGGGGAGCTGGCCCATTCTCACCTATGCCGCAAAATGGGATCGGGGCTCGCCCGAGGATCTGGGCAGCGTGCCCGTCTGTCCCGCTTCGATCCCCCACAAGACCGCCGATCGGCTCGTGAAAGTCGCCGAGGCAGCGTGGCGGGTCATGCAGGGGAAGGGCTATGGCCGGGTGGATCTGCGCCTGGACGATCAGGGCCGGCCGTGGATTCTCGAAGTCAATCCGAATCCCGATCTCAACGACAGCGCGGGCCTCTCCCGCATGGGGCAAGCTACGGGATGGGACTACGCCGAGCTCGTGCGTCGCATCGCGGAGGTCCCACTGCGCGAGGCGCAGGGAGCCAAAGCGGCCCGTGAGCTGCTCGCTCCGGCCCGTCGGCCTCGCGCAACGCGCCCGGCTTGAGCGCCTCACAGCCGCGACCGGCCTCTTCCGTCCGGAAGAGGTCGCCACTGCGGTCGAGCTTCTTACCGAGAGCGTCTCTGGCGACGACGATTATCGGTTCATTGGCGCCTACGACGGCGAGGAGCTCATCGGCTACGCCTGCTGGGGGCCGACGCCTGGTACCCGCGGCACGGCCGACCTCTACTGGATCGTCGTGGACGTCGCGCGGCAGGGCAAAGGCATCGGGACCACGCTCCTCACGGACGTCGAACGGCAACTCGAGGCTGCCGGGTGCCGTCTGGTCGTGGTGGAAACGTCTTCCCGCGCGGATTACGCGCGTACGCGCGCGTTCTATGAGCGGCGCGGCTACACCAGGGCGGCCACTCTGCCCGGCTACTACGAGCCGGGCGATGACCTGGTGATCTACCTCAAGGACCTGGGGCATGGAGTCCTGGCAAGAGCTACTGCGTAAGCGCAGCATCGCCTCGCTGGAAGCGCTCGTGGCGAAGTTCGGGGCCGACCAGTTCCCCGATCTCGACCGCATGCGGGAGGCGGCCGCCAACTTCGAATTTCGCATCTCGCCCGCGATGGTCGACCTGATCAGGACGCCGGGCGACCCGGTCTGGCGCCAATACGTCCCCGATCTGAACGAGCTCGAAGTGCGGGACGGTCTCGTCGATTCGTTGGCCGAAGACGTGCATTCGCCGGTTCCGAACATCACGCATCGCTACCCGGACCGCGCGTTGTTCCTGGTTTCACCCGTGTGCGCGTCGTACTGCCGCTTCTGCACCCGCCGGCGCAAGGTGGGCGACCCGGAAAAGATTCCCATGTCGCAGCTCGAGTCGGCGTTCCGCTACCTGGAGCAGCATACCGAAATCCGGGACGTGATCCTGTCGGGCGGAGATCCGCTGCTCCTGTCCGACCGCCGAATCGACGACATCCTGCGGCGGCTCCGCACGATCCGGCACCTCGAGGTGCTCCGCATCGGCTCGCGGATTCCCTGCCATCTGCCGGAGCGGATCACGCCCGAGCTGTGCGCGATCCTGCGGCGCTATCATCCGCTGTACATCAACACGCACTTCAACCATCCCGACGAGCTGACTCAAGCGGCGGTCCAGGCGCTCGGCATGCTCGCGGACGCCGGAATCCCGCTGGGCTGCCAGACGGTGCTGTTGAAGGGCGTGAACGACGATGCCGACGTGATGAAGTCGTTGATGCAGAAACTGCTCGCCGCGCGGGTGCGCCCTTACTACATCTACATGTGCGACCAGGTCGCGGGAGCAGAGCATTTCCGGACCACCGTGGAAAAGGGTCTGGAAATCGTGCAGGCGCTGCGTGGCTGGACGTCCGGCCTTGCGGTGCCGCACTTCGTGATCGACGCACCGGGAGGCGGCGGGAAGATTCCGCTCCTGCCCGAGTACGTCGTGAAATTGACGGACAAGGAAGTCGTGCTTCGCAACTATGCGGGCAAGCTGTACCGTTATAAGCAACCGAAGAAAGAGCGGATCAAGCAGGCACAGATCGAACCGGTTCTCGTGGGCTAGCGGAGCGGGGAGTTTCAGCAAGACGCGGAAGCTCATGCAGGGGCACGGGGAGCCGTGCCCCTGCGTATTTTCGGGAGCATGCGTGTCATGGTGCTCGAACGTCCCCGCACCCCGCTCCACCCGGCAGAAGTTCCCGATCCCGCGCCCGGTGCGCACCAGGTGCTGATCGCGGTGCGGGCCTGTGGCGTGTGCCGCACCGACCTGCACATCGTCGACGGCGAGCTACCGAATCCGAAGCTTCCGCTCATCCCGGGCCACGAGATTGTCGGGACCATCGCAGGTCTGGGGCGCGACGTGGAGCGATTTCGCGTGGGAGAGCGCGTCGGCGTTCCGTGGCTCGGCTGGACGGACGGCACCTGCGCGTATTGCCGCTCCGGCCGAGAGAATCTGTGCGATCGCGCGCGCTTCACGGGCTACACGCTGGATGGCGGCTACGCCGAGCTCGTCGTGGCCGACGCGCGCTATGCGTTTTCGCTTCCGGAGCGCTATTCGGACGTCGAGGCGGCGCCGCTCCTGTGTGCGGGCCTGATCGGGTATCGCTCGCTCACCGCCGCTGGAGCGGGCCGGCGCCTCGGCATCTACGGCTTTGGCGCCGCGGCGCACATCATCGCGCAGGTGGCCCAGCACCAGCAGCGCGAGATCTATGCCTTCACGCGGCCCGGAGATCGGGAGACCCAGCAATTTGCCCGCGAGCTCGGCGCGCGCTGGGCCGGCGACTCGGATCAACGATCGCCCGAGCCGCTCGATGCCGCGATTCTCTTCGCTCCGCTCGGAGCCCTCGTCCCTCGGGCCCTCGAATCCGTCGTGAAGGGCGGCACGGTCGTGTGCGCCGGGATTCACATGAGCGACATTCCCGCGTTTTCGTATGACGTGTTGTGGGGCGAACGTGTCGTGCGCTCGGTCGCGAATCTGACGCGTCAGGACGGCGCTGAATTCTTCGCGTTCGCCGGTCGCGTCCCGCTCTCGATCGTCGCGGAGCGTTTTCCGCTCGCGGCCGCGAATGACGCGCTCGCTCGGCTGCGGGGCGGAGCGGTACGGGGCGCCGCGGTGCTCACGGTCTCGCGCGACTCGTGAAGCACTACGACGTGGCGGTCGTGGGAGGTGGGCCCGCTGGAGCCGCCACCGCGCGAGAGCTGAGCCGGCAGGGGGTTCGCGTCGCATTGCTCGAGCGCGAACGGCTCCCGCGCTACAAAACGTGCGGTGGAGGACTGGTGCATCGCGCCTTGCGCTACGGGGAGCTGGACGCAAGCACTGTGGCCGAGCGGGTGTGCAACAGTGCCGCGCTCTATCTCCACGATATCGGGAAACGTTTCACCGCGCGATCGGATTTCCCCCTGATCGCGCTGACCATGCGCGACCGGCTCGATTACCAGCTGGTCGAGATGGCGACCGCCGCTGGAGCGGAGCTGCTCACCTCGTGCCGGGTGACGGGTCTCGAGCAAGATGGCGGCCCCGTGCGGCTCGTGACGGAGTACGGGGCGTTAACGGCGGACTACCTCGTGGCGGCGGACGGCGCGTTGGGAGAGGTGGCGAAGCTCGCGGGCTGGCAGGACGATCGGCACATGATTCCGGCATTGGAATACGAGCTGCCGGTGGAAGATCACGTCATGGAGCGGTTCGCCCACGAGCCACGCTTCGACGTCGGAACGATCCCTCTCGGGTACGCCTGGGTGTTTCCCAAGGCCTCGCATCTCTCGGTGGGAGTGCTGAGTGTCCAGCGCGGGGCCCGTGCGCTGCGGGAGCACTTCGAGCGCTATCTGTCGCTGCTCGGGATCCCGCTCGATGCGCGTGCCACGCGCCACGGCTATGTCATTCCGGTGCGGCCGCGGTCACGACTGCTCGCGCGTGGCCGTATCCTGCTTGTGGGTGACGCGGCGGGCTTGGCCGACCCAGTCACCGCGGAGGGCATCAGTTTCGCGCTCAAGAGCGGCCTGCTGGCCGCACGTGCGGTCGCGGAAGGGGGCGGCGACGTAGCGGCGGCATACAATGCCGCCGTACTCCGCGAGCTGTACCCCGAGCTCAAGACAGGCCGGTTTCTCGCGCATCTCGTGTATCGACGCCCCATGTTACGAAGCGCGCTATTCCGTGCCGCCGGGCAACGCCTGACGAACGCGCTGACGCATGTGTTTCGCGGCGAATACGGCTACCACGATATCCCCGCGCGAGCGTTTCGCAAACTCGTCCCTTAGCCCTTCGCTGCCTCCTCGAGCTCCTTCTTTCTCGCCTCGGCGACTTTGTGGGCCGCTTCGGGCGGCATCTCCTGATACACGTAGAATTTCTGCCGGTAGGTTCCGCGCCCGTGCGTGAGCGAATGCAGTGACGTCGCGTATCGGTCCAGCTCGGCGGCGGGCACGAGCGCTTTCACCTTCGTGAGCTTGCCGTCCTTTTCGCTGCCGAGGATCTGCCCACGGCGTGACGACAAATCGCCCATCACGGCGCCCTGGTAGTCGTCCGGGGTCCACACCTCGAGCTCGAGAATCGGCTCGAGCAGCGCCGGGCGGCAGTTCGGGCTCACGTTTCGGAATGCCAGAATGCCGGCCATCTTGAACGACATTTCGTTGGAATCGACGTCGTGGTAGGAGCCGTCGTACAGCTCCACCTTGAAGTCGACCACCGGATAGCCGGCGATCGGCCCCCGCGAGGCGGCTTCGTGCACACCGCGCTCGACGGCGGGAATGTACTGACGGGGGATCACCCCTCCCACGATCTCGTCCACGAATTGCAGGCCCGATCCGCGCGGCAGCGGGGCAATTCTGATCCAGCAGTCGCCGTACTGGCCGCGGCCTCCCGTCTGTTTCTTGTGCTTGCCCTGCCCTTCCGCCTTTCCCTTGAACGTCTCACGATAGGCGATCTTGGGCTTCGTGATCTGCGCGTGAACGCCGAATTTCCGCGCCAGCCGTCCGACGATGATCTCGAGATGGCGTTCGCCCAATCCCCGGATCAGCGTCTGCCCCAGCTCTCCGTTGTACTCGTGCTGAAACGTGGGATCTTCTTCGTGCAGCTTGTGCAAACCATTGGACAGCTTCTCTTCCTCGCCTCGCTGCTTGACTTCGATCGCTTCGGTCAGCACCGGCTCGGGAAATGGAATCTTGTCCAGCACGAGCGGCACGTCTCGGGTCGAGAGCGTGTCATTCGTGTGCGTGTCCCGCAGCTTGGCCACCGCGCCGATGTCTCCCGCGTGCAGCTCGGGGATTTCGGTGCGTTCTTTTCCCACGGTCACGCACAGGTGGTTCAGCTTCTCGGTTGCTTCGCGCGGGGCGTTGTACACGTCTTGCCCGTTTCGCACGGTCCCCTCGTACACCCGGAACAGCGTGACGTCGCCGACGTGCGGCTCCGAAATGGTCTTGAACACCTGAGCCGCGAACGGACCGCCATCATCGGGTCTCAGCATCACCGCTTCCGCGGTTCCCCACCGGTGCGATTCGATCGCCGGACGTTCCGAGGGAGCCGGGAGCAGCTCGACCATCTTCGTGAGCAGCGCGCGCATGCCATAGGTCAGCTCGGCGGCGCCGCAGAAGAGCGGGTACAGCTCGGCGCGCGACATACCGGCCTTCATGGCGGCGATCGCCTCCTCACGCCCGATCTGCTCGCCTCCGAGATAGCGCTCGAGCAGCGTATCGTCAGTCTCCGCGATGCGCTCGATCAGCTCCCGCGAATAGCGCTCGAACCGCTCGCGATACTCGTCGGGGATGTCCAGCTCTTCGTATTCGCCGGCCTTTGTCCCCTTCTTGTACTGGTGCATCTTCTGCGAAAACAGATTGATGATGCCGTGGAACTCGGCCCCTTCGCCGACCGGAATCTCGACGGGAATGACCTTGGGTGTGAGGGTGTCCCGGATCTGCGCGTACACGCGCTCGAAGTCGGCGTGCTCCTTATCCATGAGCGACACGAAAAACAGCCGCGGGATGCCACGCGTCTCACAGTAATCCCACACCTTTTCGGTGCCGACCTCGACCCCACCGGTGCTCGAGACCACGACCACGGCGCCGTCCGCCGCGTCGACGCCCGCGAGCGCGTCGCCGGTGAAGTCGAGATATCCCGGGGTATCGATGAGATTGAGCTTGGTATCCATCCATTCGGCGACCGCGACAGCGAGGTTGATCGAGTATTTCCGTTCGATTTCGTCAGCGGTGTAATCGGTGAGGGCCGTGCCGTCCTTGACTAACCCGTGGCGTTTGCTCGTTCCCGAGACGAACGCCAGGGCATCGACGAGGGATGTTTTCCCGCTCGCGCCATGGCCGACGACGGCCACGTTGCGGATTTCGGGGGTCTTATACACGCGCATAGCGCAGCAACTCCTGTGGTGATTAGGAAAAAACTGCCATAAAAACGGGAGGTAGGCTAGACGTAGGTGGGTGCACGGACAGCGGGCCGACTGGGGCGGAGTTAGTTCCCGTCGGCTCTCTGTGCGTCTAGCCTTTGCGCGTTCTGACCACTCGACTCTGTCATCTGTTTCGGTACCCGCAGTGTCGCCAGGCCGCCCACGGCCATTACTGCGCCGGCGGTCAGGAACGCCCCGGTATGCGTGTGATCGTATACCTGGCCCACGACCACCGGGCCCAGCAGCCTGCCGAGTGCGGCAAGCGCCTGCGCCGCGCCGAGTACCGTTCCCTGCTCCTCAGGGCCCGCAAAAAGCGAAACCAGGCCCGTTCCCGCAGGCCCGAAAATGCTGTTCGCGAACGCGAGGACGACCGTCCAGACGTACAGCGTTGGCGTAGTATGGATTGCGGGAATGACGGCGATGGCGACGGCCATTCCGAACGCCCCCGCAATCAGCAGGGCTCGATCGCCGGTTCGCTTCGTGAGCTTGCCGAACAGATATCCCTGCACGACCGCAGCGGTTGCCCCGATTGCGGTGAACAGCCAGCCGAGCTGCTGTTCGTTCCAACCGAATACCACCGCCGCCCAGAGCGGGAGCGCAACCGAATAACCGGCGAACGCAAATGGCATGATCGCCCATGCCACCATCAGGGGCGCGAGATGCGAATGGCGCAACGCGTCCCCGAGATGCGAGAAGTCCCACAGCTTGCGGGCGGTCCTGTGCCGGCTTTCGAGCGACTCGGGCAAGATGAAATACGTCGACACGAAATTGACGAGTGATAGTCCGGCGGCGACGAGGCCCGGGGCGGCGGGGCCGAGGTAGTGCGCCGACAAGCCGCCGATCGCGGGACCGATGATGAACCCGAGGCCGAACGCCGCGCCCACGACGCCCATGCCGCGCGAGCGTTCCGCCGGCGGCGTGATATCCGCGATGTACGCCTGCGCGGCGGAGATGTTGCCTCCGGCAAATCCCGACACGATCCGCGCGAGGAACAGCACGGCGTACGAGTGCGCGGCGGCGAAGATGACGTACCCCACCGCGTTGGCGATCATGGTTGCGAGCAGCACGGGACGCCGGCCAATTCGGTCGGAGGTCCGGCCGAGCAGCGCGGCTGAGAGAAATTGCATCGCCGAGAAGATGCCGAGCAGCGCGCCGAGACCCAGTCCACCGGCGCCGAGCCGCTGGGCGTAATAGGGCAGGATCGGGATGATGATGCCGAACCCGATCAGGTCGATCAGGACGGTAAGAAAGATGATCGACAGGCTCGAGCGGCGGGCTGGCGTGGCGGCCTCGGGCATAAGGGCCTGCAATCTACACGGATGTGGGAAGTTGGTGACCCGCGTAACGCGGTCAACAGCGACGGCACGCTCCCGTCGTTAACTCTCGCTCGGCACCACTTGCAGCTCATGTATCGCTGAACCGCGGACTACGGTGATCGGCACATTGGCGCCGATCACATCCACGGTCAGCAGCCGATGCAAGTCGTCGATTCCCCGCACGGATTTGCCGTTCAGGTTCACGATCACGTCGCCGGCGGCGACACCCGCGCGCTCAGCCGGACTGCCAGCTTCGACCGAAAGCACGAGAATTCCGCCCGGCACGTCGAGTGAGTGCTGGCGCATGGCGAATCGCCGGAACGGCACGTTCTGCCCCGCTACACCAATCCGCGCCCGCCGGATCTTTCCTTCCTTTATGAGATGCCCGGCGACGAACTTTGCGGTATTGATCCCGACCGCGAAGCATATGCCCTGCGCGGGAAGAATCACCGCCGTGTTCACCCCGACCACCTGTCCCCGACTGTTGACGAGCGGTCCGCCCGAATTGCCCGGATTCAACGCCGCGTCGGTTTGGATGACGTCGTCGATGAGCCTGCCGCCCACGGACCGGAACGACCGGCCGAGGGCGCTCACGACACCCGCAGTCACGGTCTGCTGAAACCCGTACGGATTCCCGATCGCCACGACGAGCTGTCCGACGCGCAGCGCGCTCGAATCGCCGAGCGATACCGAAGGGAGCCCGGAACCGGACACGCGGATGACCGCGAGGTCCGTGGCCGGATCGTCGCCCACGACTTCCGCCTGGAGTTTCTGGCCTTCCGGAAACACCACATCGATCCGATGAGCGCCGTGTACGACGTGGCTGTTCGTGAGTGCGAGCCCATCAGGCGCGATGACGAAGCCCGATCCGTGGCCCGGCACATCCTGGACTCCGGGACGGCCCCGCGCACGCAGCCGCTGGGCCACCTCGACCGTGACGACAGCCGGTCCAACCTGTTCAACGGCGCCCACCACCGCTCGCGAGTACGCGTCGAGGGCCGGATCGTCCGGACCGGCGGACGTCGAAAGCGGCTGTACTATTGTTGTGTCGCTCATACCTTGTCGGACCTCTGCATCGTGGGAGTTACCATCATGAAAAACACCGCCGGGTTCCCTTCCACCATCGGCCGTCCGGGGGAGTCCGAATACGCGCCGTACTACGGGCGCTACATCGAGCAGGTCCCGACCGGCGATCTCCTCGAGCTGCTCGCCGTTCAGAGTCGCGACACGCAAGCCCTGCTCGGCGCGATTTCCGACGAGCGAGCGCTGCACCGCTACGCGCCGGGCAAGTGGAGCGTGAAGGAAGTCGTGGGGCACATCGCGGATGCGGAGCGCGTGTTTGCGTATCGCGCCCTCACGTTCGCCCGTAGCGATCACGCGTCGCTCCCGAGTTTCGATGAGAACGCCTGGACACCGGCGGGAGCATTCGATGCGCGGCCCCTGGGGGAGCTTGCGCGAGAGCTCGAAGCGGTCCGACGCTCCACGGTTACGCTGTTCTCGGGGTTCCATCCCGACTGGCTCGTGCGGACCGGGACCGCGAGCGGCAAATCAGTCTCGGTGCGCGCCCTCGCGTACATCATTGCGGGACACGAGCGGCATCACGTCAAGATTTTGCGGGAGCGATATCTCCAGCGGGATTTCTTGTAGAGCGCGTGCAATTCGGCTTTCGCAGCTTCGAGGCGGGCGCGCTCGAGCGCTTCAACGACACCGCGATCGCTCTTGGACCCTTGGTGAATACCCGGCGCTCGAGATCCAGAGCGTTGCTTTCACGGGTGACCCGTTGAGACCACCGCGTCTTCTTTCTTCTCGCCATGTGCTCCTCCAAGCTCGTAGAGCTTGCCGCCGAGCCAGCACTGGGGAACTGCGAGCACAACGAGTGCCAGCGGATACCAGCGCGGACCGAGTCCCTTGTTCCAGGTTGCGGCTAGACCAACGAGACCGAGGACCACGCCGATATAACCGAGCAGCGATAGCTCGTTGCGAGCACAGCCAGTTTGTCGTCGATGGCTGGTCGAGCGGCGGATAGACCCGCACCGCATGGAGAATGATGTCGACCAGGTCGTCACGACCAGGACGAAGAGCACACCCGCGACTTCAGCGGTACCCCGCGGCCTGCAGACTGAATAACTCCGAATACAGCCCGCCCCGCGCTACCAGTTCCTCATGCGTCCCCTGGTCCACGAGCTCCCCACCCTGCAGCACCAAAATGCGATCCGCCATCCGGACGGTCGAGAAGCGATGAGAAATGAGCACCGCCATCCGGCCCTGCGTCAGCTCGGCGAACCGGAGAAAGACCTCATACTCGGCCCGCGCATCGAGCGCTGCCGTGGGCTCATCCAGAATGAGCACCTGTGCCTCGCGCATGTACGCCCGGCCCAGGGCGACTTTCTGCCACTCGCCCCCTGACAGCTCCACCCCGCCGTCGAACCGGCGGCCCAGTATTTGGTCGTATCCCTTTTCGAGGCGCCGGACGACCGAATCCGCGAGGCTGCGACGGGCCGCCTCCTCGAGTCGCGTCTTGTCCTCGAGCGCATCGACCTGACTCACGCCGATGTTCTCGCGGAAATTGAAGTCGTAGCGCACGAAGTCCTGAAAGATCACGCCGATGTTCTGGCGCAAGCTCTCGAGATCGTAGTCGCGCAGATCGACGCCATCGAGCAGAATGCTGCCCTCATCCGGGTCGTACAGCCGGGCGAGCAGTTTGACGAGCGTCGTCTTGCCCGCCCCATTCTCCCCCACCAGCGCCACCCGCTCGCCCGGCTGGAGCGTGAACGTCAGATGACGCACGGCCCATCGGTCCGAGCCCGGATAGCGGAACCCGACGTCCTGGAATTCGAAGCCGTTCCGGATCGGGGCGGGCACCGGCCGCGCGCCCGGCCGCGATTTGACGCGCGGCTGCACGTCGAAAAATGAGAAGAGATCCGAGAGATACAGGCTCTGCTCGAACACCTGCGACAGCGACAGGAGAATCCGCTGAATCAGGTCACGGGACTGCCGGAACGATCCGGCCAGGAACGTGAGCGAGCCGAGTGTGAACCGCCCCAAAACCGTGAGATAGATGGTTACGGCGTAGGCGCCGTAGTAGCCCAGCGTGCCGATGGTGACGAACAGCGTCGAGACCACGTTACGCTTGACCGCGAGCCGCTTGTTCGCCTCGTAGAACTCGTCCGACAGCCTGGCGTAACGCCCCACCAGGAAATCCGAGAGGCTGAACAGTTTCACTTCCTTCGCGGTCTCGTCCGACGCGCCGGCGTAGCGCAGGTAGTCGAGCATGCGCCGTTCCGGCGTCCACGAGAACAGCAGTGAGTATCCGAGCGCCGCGTAGTGCGTCTCGCCCAGGAAGGACGGCAAGACGGCGACGACCAGCAGCAGGAGCAGCCACGGCAGCTGCACGAGCAGGACCCCGGCGAGGGAAATGAGCGTCACCAGGTCCTGCGCCGTCGAGAGCAGCAGCGCGATCAGCCCGATTCTTCCGACCGTCTGACGCCGGGCGCGCTCGAGATGATCGTAGGTTTCCGCGTCTTCATACTGGGCCAGGTCGAGCGTCGCGGCGTGCTGCATCAACCGTACGCTGATACGGTTGGAAAACAGGTCGCCGAGCAGACTCTCGATCAGGGACGACAGCCGGGCGAGCGCTTCGCCCACCACCGCGATCCCGAGCTCGAGCGCGACGAGTTTCCCCAGGTACCACCAGTCGATGGCCAATCCCGCCGCACGGGCTCGCGCGCCCGCCACCACTCCGTCGATGATCAATTTTCCGACCCACAGCACCGCGAGCGGAATGAACGAGCGAATCGCCCGCAGCGCGAGAATCGCGATCGTGTAGCCGCGATGGGTCTGGTACACAAGCCTGAGCAGCGGGGGGACATAGCGCAGCGCCTGCAGTCGCTCTTTCCAGGTCGGCGTCTTGCCGTTCGAGCCGGCAAACGGGCTGCGCGGGCGCGGCATGATCCCGTGTGGAATGAAGCGGTGTGGTGCGGTCACGAACTAGGAATGCCTCCGGGCGCAAAATATACCTCCCACCGCTGTCGGAACGCCCCCATGACGTCTCAGGTTCCACCTGAGGCGAGAGCTCGGCCACTATATTTGGAGGCATGCAACTGGCCGGACTCGCGGCGGTGGTCACTGGCGCGACAGAAGGGATCGGTCGCGCCATTGCCCAGGAGCTCGGCAAGGCGGGCATGCGGATAGCGATCTGCGCGCGCACGGAGCCGCGAGTCCGGGAAACCGTGGCCGAACTGCGGGGGGCCGGGATCGACGCCGTGGGGATCGGGTGCGATGTGGCCGATCCGGGGAGCGTCGCGCGGTTCGCCCAATTCGTCCAGGGCGAACGGGGGACGCCGGCCGTCGTGGTCAACAATGCGGGAATCGGGCGCTTCAAACCAATCGAGGAGCTCTCGCTCGAAGACTGGGACGCCACGATGGCCGTGAACGTCCGCTCGCTGTTTCTCGTCACGCGGGCGTTTCTTGCGGGGATGAAGGCGGCGCGCTCGGGAGCGGTGGTCAACATCGCCTCGCTCGCAGGCAAGAACGGGATCGACGGCGGAACCGCGTACTGTGCCTCGAAGCACGCGGTGCTCGGGTTCTCGAAATCCCTGATGCTCGAGCTGCGCAAGCACGACATCCGGGTGATCGCCGTGTGTCCCGGCTCCGTGGCGACGCCGTTCATGGACAAGAACGCGCACAGCCGCGCGAACCGCGACCGGGTGCTGCGGCCGGAGGATGTGGCGTCCACGGTGCTCAGCACGCTGACGCTGCCGGACCGCGCGATGATCAGTGAGCTGGATTTGCGACCGACGAACCCCTAGAAGCGCCAAGACCAGACCGTAATCGCTTGCTCTTCATCGCGTCTGGGGAGGGTGCTCATGGAGCCGAGCAACCATCTTCAAGACCAATGCGGTACGACTGCGCAGCGTCATGACGCTTTCGCGCTTCCCGAGTTGCGAAGCGCGGGCGATACCAAGGAGCGTCAGCAGCTCTTGTGAGGATCCTCGCGCACACCACAGGAAGCGCCGAAACTCCGGAACGGTGCCCCGACCCGACGCCTCTGCGATGTTAGCCGCGATGGCGACTGCCGCTCTGATGAGCTGGTCACCGATGGCGTGCCTCTCGAGGTATGGAAATGTCCGCACCTCCGCGATCACCTGGTTGGCCAGCTCCGATGCTAACTGGTGGACGCGGAGCGTTTCGGGGTTCGCGCAGATCGCCATGCGAAAACAGTGCACCGGACGCACTGATTCTACATCACCAAAGTCTCGCATGAGAGTGACTTTTTTCTCGGTTGCGGCCTGCTCGCGTGACTGATCTCATCTCTCTCCTGCTTTCAGAGGCCAGCTCCGCCAAAGACGTCAAGTCGTTCTGGCGCGCGGTCGCGCTCCTGGTCAGTGACTGGCTCGGGGGCGCGCACACGCAGATCACCTATCGCGGCGTGCGGGAAACGGGAACCGCGAGCGGCGGGGCGGACCAGCCGGACGCCGGGGCGTTGCGCGCGACCCATCGCGATTCGGAAGGACGCGTCGTGACGATCGAGGTTCGGGGAGCGCGGACCACGCCCGCAACGCGGGAGCTCGAGCAGGTCCTCGAGATCGCGAGTCATCTCGCCATGATGGTGGGACGGCGCGCGGGACTCGAGCGCGAACGTCGGCTCGGCACGTTCCTGGTCGAGCTGTCGCGCTGGCTGCTCGCGGCACCCGATCGCGAGTTGCTCCTCCGGTACACGCTGCAGAGCGTCATGAGCCTCGTCGAGGCTCAGGGCGCATATGTCGCCCTGAAAAACGCCGACGGAAAGACCCTGCGCGTTGCGGCGACGGTGGGGAAGTCAGGCGAGATGGCGGGCCTCATTCTGCCCGTGGAAGCGAGCATCACGGGGCGCGTAGTGACGAGTGGCGAGCCCATGGTCACCGCCGACCTCCTGGGCGAGCACAACGACGATTGGCGCTCCGCGTCGAGCGAATCGGCGCGGGCGGCGATGATCGCGCCGCTGCGCACGTCCAACGGTGTGGTCGGCGCGGTCGGCGTGGTCCGGTATGCGCCGCTCGGCGACGAGACCCCACACCCGGGATTCACGCTGCTCGATCTCCAGTACTTCACCGCTGTTGCGGCGCATATCGCCGGTGGGCTCGAGCTGGCCGAGGCGGTCGCGAACGCCCAGGCGGTTGCGCACCAGGCGCGCGCCATGGTCAACGGCAGTCCCCTTCCCCTGGCCCTCGCCGATCGCTACGGGCGCGTGCAGCAGCTGAACCGCGCGGGGTGCGATCTGTTCGGCATTGGCTCGGAGGAACAGGCGGTCGGGAAGCATCTCGATGGTCTCGGCCTCTCGCCCAGCGGATTGTCCGTCCGCGTGGTCCTCGGCGCGGCTCTCGACGGAGCACCGTGGCACGGACGGGTGCTGGTGAGCCGCGCGGACGGCGACCGGCGCATTTGTGATTGCACGGTCACCGCGCTGACCGTGACTGAGTCGTCCAGCCTACTCGTGGCGTTGTACGATCGCACCGACGAGCTGCGGGCCGAGCGCGAGCTGGTCGCCCGCGAAAAACTCGCCACGGTCGGCGAGATCGCGAGCGGCGTCGCGCACGAGGTGAACAATCCGCTCGCCGCGATCCGGATGGAGGCCGAGCTCCTGGCCCGCGCCAACAAGGACCCGGAGGTCGTGGCGGCCGCCGCCACCATGACGCGGGAGGTCGATCGGGCCGCCCGCATCGTGCGGAGCCTGTTGCGCCTCGCGCGCCGCGCCGACACCACGCCGACCCGCATCCAGCTGAACGAATTGGTGCGCGACGTCGCCGAAATCCGGCAACGCGTCCTGCGATCGGACAACGTGGAATTTCGGACGCAAATGGACGGAGGCGCGCCCGCCGTGCTTGGCCTGGGGCAGGAGCTCCAGCAGGTCGTGATCAATCTCGTGACGAACGCCGAGCATGCCGTCCGCGGCCGCAAGCCGGCGATCATTCAGCTCACGACGCAGGCGCGCGAAGGATGGGTGCGGCTCATGGTCGAGGATTCGGGCGCCGGGGTGCCCCGGGAAATCCGGCATCGCATTTTCGACCCGTTCTTCACGACCAAAGGGCCCGATGAAGGAACGGGGCTCGGGCTCGCGATCTGTCAGCGCGTGGTCAACGAGGTGGGCGGGAAAATGTGGCTCGACGATTCGGCGCTCGGTGGCGCCCGATTTGTGGTCGAGCTTCCAGCCGCGCCGGACAACCTGGATGGCTCCGCGGGCGGCTAGACGGGCTCAGACGGCGGTGATTTGCCGGCGGTAGATCGCGAGTACCAACACTCCGTAGACCCCGATGGCGAGGAACAACAGCCCGAGGGCCGGATGCATCGTGTACTGCCACACCCCGGCGCCGACGTACGCAAGGCTCAACAGGAATCCGAGCGCGACCACTTCCCTGCGTCCCATGTAGATGCCGAAGACGTATCCCCAGCTGACGGCGGTCACCCCAAGAAACGCCGCGGCGTGCGGGATCTTCGACGGGTCGATAAGGTTCAGCCCTCCCGCGAACGCGCAGAACAGACCGATCACGGTATAGGCGGCCAGATGCAGACTCAGCGGCAGCGGCGCGGTCATCATTCGAGTGGACATGGGCGCTAAAGATATGGTCCGCTGAGCGCGACCGCGAGCGAGGCATGCGGGCAACCCGGACCTATCTCGAGCTGACCACGGCGACGGCGCTGCGGCCCTCCCGGAATGCGGACCATATCCCGGACTTCGCGGTCACGCAGATCGAACGTCCCACCCCCGAGCTGTATCGCTCGTGCTATCGCACCGTGGGCGAAGCATACCATTGGCGCGATCGCTGGGACTGGAGCGACGCCGAGATCGAGGCACACCTGCGCCAGCCGTCGATCAGCATCTACGTGGCCAGGGAAAACGGACAATTCGCGGGCTGGTACGAGTTACGCCTGGTGGACGATGGCTCGGTCGAGATCGCCTACTTCGGCCTGGCTCCGAACAAGATCGGTCGGGGCTTGGGCCGGCTGCTTCTCTCCTGTGCGGTCCGCGACGCCTGGGCGCTGGGCGCCACACGCGTCTGGCTTCACACCTGCACATTCGACCATCCGCATGCCCTCGCGAATTACCAGGCGAGAGGATTCGTGCCGTACCGCACCGAAGAATACGAGGTCGAGTGACGGCGACATTCGCTTAGATTCCAGCTATGCCCCTGACCCGTACGACCAAATCGATCATCGCCGGCGTGATCCTCGTCCCGCTCGCGCTCGCCGCTCTGTACACCTGGTTCGTGGTGTCGTGGACGTATTCGCACGGTGAGCGCGCCGGATACGTGCAGAAATTTTCCAAGAAGGGGTGGCTGTGCAAGACCTGGGAAGGTGAGCTCGCCATGGTCAACATCCCGGGGACGATGGCGGAAAAGTTCTACTTCACCGTCCGCGATGATTCGATCGCCACCCGCATCAACGGCAGCATGGGAAAACGGGTCGCGCTCACGTACAACCAGCACGTGGGCGTGCCCACGACGTGCTTCGGAGAGACCGAGTACTACGTGAGCGACGTGAAGGCGGTCGAATGAACAGCTTCGGTGCGCGGTCCGAGCTTTCCGTCGGTGGCGCACGCTACGAGGTCTTTCGATTGGCCGCGCTCGAGCAGCAAGGGCTCGCGATCGATCGCCTGCCGTATTCGCTCAAGATCCTGCTGGAAAATCTGCTGCGGCGCGAAGACGGCCGTACTGTGCGCGCCGAAGAGATCGAGCGCCTCGCGCGCTGGGACCCTGCCGCTTCCAGCGACAGCGAGATTGCGTTCATGCCGGCGCGCGTGCTGCTGCAGGATTTCACGGGCGTTCCGGCGGTCGTCGATCTCGCGTCCATGCGCGACGCGATGCGCGAGCTGGGCGGTGACCCCAAGCGCGTGAATCCCTTGCTGCCGGCCGAGCTCGTGATCGATCATTCGGTCATCGTCGACCAGTTCGGCACGAGCGCGGCGTTTCAGGTCAATGCCGATCTCGAGTTTCAGCGAAACCGCGAGCGGTATGCCCTGCTCCGCTGGGCCCAGCAGGCGTTCACAGGATTCCGCGTGGTCCCCCCGGACACCGGGATCGTCCATCAGGTCAACCTCGAGTATTTGGCCCGCGTGGTATTCACCGATACGGTATCGGACAACGGCGCCAAACGCGCTCGCGCCTATCCCGACACGCTGGTCGGCACCGACTCGCATACCACGATGATCAACGGCCTCGGCGTTTTGGGTTGGGGCGTGGGCGGCATCGAGGCCGAAGCCGCGATGCTGGGACAGCCGGTGTCGATGCTGGTACCGAAAACCGTGGGCTTCCGGTTGACCGGGCGGCTGCCCGAAGGATCGACGGCGACCGATCTCGTGCTCACCGTCACGGAAATGCTGCGCAAACGCGGCGTGGTGGGAAAGTTCGTCGAGTTCTATGGCCCGGGCGTGGCCACGCTGCCCATCGCCGATCGCGCCACAATCGGCAACATGGCGCCGGAATACGGCGCGACGGTCGGACTCTTCCCGGTCGACGCGGAAACGCTGCGCTACCTCGAGTTCACGGGGAGGCCGCCTGAACAGATCGCGTTGGTCGAGGCCTATATGAAGGATCAGGGCCTGTTTCATAGCAGCACGTCCCCCGAGCCGCGCTACAGCGACACGCTATCGCTCGACCTCGGCACCGTGGAGCCAAGCTTGGCCGGCCCGCGGCGGCCGCAGGATCGCGTGCCGCTGTCGCAGGTG
>Ga0335085_10001941_pt1 | contig 40631 bp, 30 predicted proteins | sample Lox_Sample_45_FD_206712 | JGI IMG/M metagenome (GOLD analysis project Ga0335085, IMG submission 206712) | Soil microbial communities from Loxahatchee National Wildlife Refuge, Florida, United States - Lox_Sample_4.5 | ecosystem: Environmental > Terrestrial > Soil > Wetlands | place: USA... | reverse complement strand
TGAATGGACCCGCCGCTGGCGCGGGCATGAACATCGCCCTGGCTGCGGACATTCGCCTGGCGGTGGATGGCTCGGCCTTCGGCCAGAATTTCGCCAAAGTCGGCCTTTTCCCGGACTACGGCGGCACGTATTTCTTGCCGCAACTCGTGGGCCCATCGATCGCCGCGGAAATGTTTTATACGGGCGAGATGATTGACGCGGCCACGGCGCACCGGCTGGGTATCGTCAATCATCTGTTCCCTGCGGATCAGTTCGAAGCTGGGGTTGCAGCGTTCGCCAAAAAAATCGTGGAAGGTCCGCAACTCGCGATTCGCGCCGTGAAGCAATCCATTTTCCATCGTGAGAGGAACGACTTGACACAGGCGCTCGAGCGCGAGGTGGAAGTGCAATTGAAGTGCTTCCATTCGGATGATTGCCTGGAAGGCATTCGCGCGTTTATGGAGAAGCGCCAGCCCAAGTTTCAAGGGAAGTGATTTTCGCGGCATCAGGGAAGTTCGTTAAAGGAGACCATCGCTCATGCCTGCAACACGTCTGACCACTTTCGATGATTGGATTGATTTGTTCCGCGTCTGGCAAAAGGACATTGGTGTGGACTATCCGGAAATCACCGGCTACAAGTTCGAAGCCAAATTCGGACCGACGCGTTCGAACGAGATCGAGTTTGGCGCCTACAAGGGCCGGCCGAAGTGGGAAAAGGTGGTCAGCATTCCCGACCAGCGCATGCGCGACGCTCTTTTGAATCTAATTGTCTACCAGGGCGACACGGAGTTCGCGTCGGTCGAGCAACAGCGCCGCCTTTTCGAAACGGCTCCCAGCGAACACGACCGCCAGTCCCTTTGCCGCGTGGTCACCGAAGAGATGCGCCACGGCTGGCAGATGTGCCATCTGCTCATGAATCATTTCGGCTACAGCGGCCGCGTGGAAGCGCAGAAAATGCTGGAGCGCCGTGCCTTCGACCAGAAACGGCTGCTGGGCGCGTTCAACCAGGACGTTAACAACTGGCTGGACTTTTTCGTCTACACTGATTTTGTAGATCGCGACGGAAAATATCAGCTCACTATGCTCAGCTATTCCGGCTTTGCGCCGCTCGCGCAATCCATGATTCCCATGCTTAAGGAAGAGTCCTTCCACCTCGGCACGGGCCAGGACGGCATCAAGCGCATCGTGAAAGCGGGTGTGATTCCCATCCCCATCATCCAGAAGTACATCAACAAGTGGATTCCTGTCAGTCTCGATCTTTTCGGCGTAGATCGTTCCAGTTCCGCGCACTGGTTCTACGTATGGGGTTTAAAGGCGCGGTATGACGAGCCGACAGCCGCGGCGGCTGCCGATTTAGGGAGGATGAACGAGCACAGCCGGTTGCTCTACTATCAGGAGTGCATCAAGCTGGTAGAAATGATCAACAAAAACGTACCCGCTGGCCAGCCACAGCTCTACGTGCCGGACTTCAAATTCAACCGCTTTATCGGCGAGAGCGCCCGCCAGCCTTACAGCGTTCATGGCGAACTGCTCAGCGAAGCCGCCTACGCCGAACACTGCAAGGAGATGTTGCCGCAACCGAAAGATGTGGCCCTCGTGAATGAAATCCAGGCCGTCGAGAAGCAGTGGATCGCAGCGAAAGGCTCCATCCAATAATCGAGTACAATCGCTGTTGAGGAAATCGTGCCCGCCATCCAGCTGGGCGCCTTGCGAAGGAAAGGAACTGCTTGTGCCTCGTGTCGCTCCAGGCAAAATCGTCGGATTGCTATTCGGAGGTCTTGTGGTTGTCGTCATGCTGGTCATGATGTTTGTTCTCCTTGGCAGGTTGTTCTGGGCAGATCAATGAACGACCTGGAGATTTCCGCCGCTGAACTGAAAAAACGTCTCAACGCTGGCGAACACATCCTGTTGGTGGACGTTCGGGAACCCTGGGAAAACGCGCAATGCCGGATCGAGGGCTCCACTCTTATTCCCATGGGCTCCATTCCCGCGAATCTGCAGAAGCTCGATACCGACGATACGGTGGTGTGTTACTGCCATCACGGTATGCGCAGCCTGGACGTGGTCAATTGGCTCCGGCAGCAGGGTGTGTCTAACGCGCGATCCCTGGCCGGCGGTATCGACCGCTGGTCGCTGGAGATCGACCCCAAAGTTCCCCGCTATTGAAATTACACTGATGGTCAGGATCACGTTGTCATCCTGAAGCCCGCCGTTTGGACTGAAGGATCTCAACTTCAAATTTCAGGCGCACACGGAGGCTTCATGCCAAGTAAACTCATGTACTACCAGAAACCCACTTGAACCACGTGCCGCAAAGCAAGAGGTCTCTTGCTCGAACTCAAGCTCAATTTCGACTCCCGCGATCTCGACAAACAGCCGCTCTCTGAAACCGAATTGGATCAACTCATCGGCGCGCGCGACTACAAGGAATTTCTGAATCCACGCAATGAGCTTTATCGTGAACGAAATATGGCGCGGAAGCTGCCTTCCCGCGCCGATGCTCTGAAACTCATGTCCAGGAATCCCAACCTCATTCGAAGGCCGCTGCTGGTTCACGGTTCGCAAATCATCATTGGCTTCGACGAAGCCACTTACCGCAACCTGGCGAAAACGATGAAACCGTAATCATCTGGTGCCCCGCCGCGAAACTGTTTCGCGTGGCCCATCTGTTCTAAACTATCTCTCATGACTGCTCTCACAGACCGTATCGAAATCCTGCAGGGCGATCTGACCGAAATGGACGTGGACGCCATCGTCAACGCTGCGAACAACGACCTGATCCTCGGTGCGGGTGTCGCCGGAGCTATTCATCGCAAGGGTGGCGAATCCATTCAGCGTGAGTGCAACGAAATCGGCAGTATTCCGGTGGGTTACGCGGCCATTACCGGCGGCGGCAAGCTAAAGGCGCGCCACGTGATCCACGCGGCCAGCATGGGCCTGGGCGGCGTGCGCACCACGTCCAAGATGCTGCGTACTTCCACCGCGCATTCCCTGCGCCTTGCGAACGAGCATCATCTCAAGACCATCGCATTTCCGGCTGTTGGCACCGGCGTTTCGGGATTCCCGATGAACGAATGCGCGCAGATCATGCTGACGGAAGCGCTGCAACATCTCAAACGCCAGACTTCCTTGGAGAAGATCTGCTTCGTCCTGTTCGATGCCGACGCGCGTGGCATCTTTCAATCCACCTGGGACAAGCTGATAACCGAGCCCTCCTCGGGAGCCCCTTCCGCGTGACGCCGCTCGCTGCCCTGCTCGCCGAGCGCATCCGGCGCCTCGGCCCTATCACCTTTGCCGAATACATGCGCGAGTGCCTCTACCATCCGCTGCACGGGTACTACGCGCAGCCGGAGGCGCGGCGCCACGATTATTTCACCAGCGGGGACGTAGGCCCGATTTTCGGCCGTCTCCTCGCTCGGCAATTGGCAGAAATCTGGCGGTTGCTGGATCGTCCGCGGGACTTCCTCCTCGTCGAAGCGGCTGCTGGCACGGGGCGCCTGGCCAGCCACATTCTGGAATTTGCTGAATCGCGCTTGCCTGAATTTTTTGCTGCTCTGACCTACGTCGCCGTCGACCGCTCCGTCGCGCGTTGCGAACAACTTGCCTCACGCCTCAAGTCTTTCTTGGAGAGGGGCAAGTGCCGTGCGTCGGTCGAATTCCCCGCGTCTATTCCTACCGGCTGCGTGTTTTCCAACGAACTGATCGATGCATTCCCGGTTCACCGCGTCGTCCAACGGGGCGGCGCGTTGATGGAACTCTTCGTGACCAGCGGCGGCAATTCCTTTTCAGAAGCGGCCCTGCCCCTTTCGACATGCGCTATTACCGATTATTTTGACGCCCAGCGAATAACCCTCCGAGAAGGACAAATCGCAGAAGCGGGTCTCGAAGCTTGCGACTGGATCACGGAAATTGCCCGCCGTATCGTGCGCGGCTTTGTCCTTACGATTGATTACGGCCACGAAGCGGGCGAACTGGTCGATGACCATCACATGGCCGGAACGCTTCTCAGCTACAAGAAGCACCAGGCCTCCGACAATCTCTACACCGCACTCGGAGAGCAGGACCTGACGGCTCATGTGAATTTCACCGCGTTGCAACAATGGGGGGCGCGCCAGGGACTGGAGACCCTCGGCCTCGTGTCGCAAACTGCCTTCCTGCTTGCTTTGGGGAAAGGAAACGATTTCGCCGACCTTTACGACGACGGCATGGACGAAGCCGCACGCACGCGCGCCCGCCTGCAGCTCAAAACACTGATTTATCCGGAAGGAATGGGTGAACGCTTTCGGGTGCTCATCCAACAAAAAGGCGTGCCGGGGGCGAGGCTAACGGGCTTGACGCCTCTCTAACAGATGCTCCGCTGTTTCGCGAATGTGGATGGACCTACGGATTCGGCCGCTTCAAGGTGGGCTTTTCACCGGAGGCTGGATCCGCGATGTCCGCCTGTTTGCCTTTTGCGGGGGGCTGCTGCGCTGGAGTATCTGCTGGAACTGCGGCCGGTGTTGCGCCTTCCGAGTACGGTTTCTTGATCAGCGACTCCACCACGCCTTGCGCGCCGCTGGTATTGTCGTTCAGTTGTCGCGCCTTGTTGTATTCGTTCAAAGCGCGCTCCCGCTGCCCTAGAATGTCGAAAATCTTGCCGAGATAAATGTGGCTCCAGACTTCCGTCCACTTCTCCGAAGGTTCGGGGACGGTCGCCAGCGCTTCCCGGAATGCGTTCGCCGAAGCCTGGTAGTTTTTTTCGTAGAAGAACGCTTCGCCCATGCGGAAATTCGCCAGCGAGCGGTTTGGCTGAATGCTCAAGGCGTGCTGGTACTGCGCCACGGCATCGTAGTATTTCCCGACCTCCGCCAGTTCCTCGCCGCGTGCAATCGCCGCCCGCGCGCGCAGATTGGGCGTGCTTTTCAAGATCAAGTTGTTGGGATCGATGTGGATGCCGCCGGGTTTCGGCCGTCCGAAGGTCTCTTCGGTAAATTGCGTTTCCGTGCCCACCACGTCGATAAGCTTCGTTTCCGCGTTGCCTTCGGTATCGATGCGCAATTGCACCGGCATGCTGAAAGTATCAATGGGTTGTTTGATCTTCCCAACAATCCGGAATCCCTTGCGCGTGCGATAGACCACAAACTCGATGGAAAATTCGGGCACGCCCGTGGAGTTGAGCCATTGCGCGAAATAGCCCTGCAGATTCGGCGGCTCCTGCCCTGGTTTTACGTTCCGGCTGGCGATTTCCACGGCCATGGTCTCGAAATCGTTCATCGTGGCCGATTTTCCCTGGTACTTCGTATAGAACGCATGCAACAGCGACTTGAACGCCAGATCGCCCATCTGGCCGCGCAGCATGTGAAACAGCATCGCCCCTTTGTTCATCACCACGGATCGATATTCGCTGGAATATGGTGCTAGGTGCGCTGACTGCGCAACGGGCGGCGAATTGTCATACATCAGCGCACCTACCGCGAACTCATCCAGTGCGCGCAGGCCGGCTTCTTTCCCAATGCTCTGTTCAGCGTAAAGTTCTTCGGAATACCGTGCCAGCCCATCGCTGATCCAAACGTCCCCCATACTGGCGGGTAGCACCTGATTGCCCCACCACTGCGCGGCCACCAGGCGCGCCAGCGTGCGATCACTGTATTTCGGATCCCACAGGTGATGGCTCAGCATCACCACGCCCGGGCCGGAAAAATCCCGCAACGTTCCGTCCGGCAGCTCAATCACCGTCATGTCTGGATCGGGCAGCGAGCCGAACATGTCGGAGAAAATAATCTCCTGATGCCCGACGGCGTTCGCAAAATCCTGCACTTTCGCTGAATCCGCTTTTGCCGCGTACACCGCCACGTTGATGCCTTCCGCCTGCTTGGGGCTCAGTTGCAGAGGCCCGGCGACGAAAGAGCCGTTAGGCGCTTTCTGGTCGCAATGAAACGTGTACATCAGCCGCGGGCCCTCGGCCGAGGAGCGAGCCGGCAAAGGCTGCGGGGCGTCGGCTTTTCCTGTGCCCGCGATGGCCATGGTGTCCGGCACATTCAGCCGAAACGTCCCCGTATAACGGTTGGAGGGATAATCTGTCAGCGGAAACCAGCGCGAGGGCAGCAGCAGGTACGCCCAATCCTTGTTGATGGCAGCGACGCGAATATTCGGCACCGGGCTGTTCTCTTCGTTAGCCAATAAACCGCCGTAGGCAAACGTAAGCGATACCACCTTCCCCGCACCTACTGGCACAGCCAGGTTCACGGTCAATATCAGCGGATTGTCGTTGTCTCTCTGGAACGTGAGCGGCTTTCCATCCGGCCCTTTCACCTCGCGCACTTCCAGGTTCGGATGAAGCTCCACGCGCAGGGTCTGCGAAACTTCCTTCGCTCGGAAATCCACTTTGACGATGGAGTTGATGGTTTGTGCCGCGGTGTCCAGATACGCGGAAAGCTGGTAATTTTCGGCGAGGAAGGTCGGGCGCTCGGCTTCCTGCGCCGCCAACGGATAGCCCAGGCCCAAGGTTGCCACGAATAGAAGCGCACTGACCCAGCACGCACCTTGAACCGCTTTCCGTCTCCTCATCGAGTTCCTTTCAGATCGCGCACCGTGGGGATGTATATAGGATAACAATCCCTTAGAAAGCGTTGCCAGCGGCAATCCTCAGCATCCCGGCGATTTCGTCTGCCGCCCGCTCCACCGCCCCGGGGGGCCCCAGGCACTTGCGAACCTCTTCGAGGCCGCGGCGTTGCGCTTCCCGGGCGTTAGGTTCCTGCAGCAGATTCAGCGTTTCGAGTGCCACGCGCTGTGGAGTAAAGTCGTCCTGGACTAGTTCCGGCACCACGCGCTTTTCCGCGATTAGATTGACCATTGCAAAAAAAGGCGTACGTACCAAAGGTTTCGCCAAGGTTGCGGTCAATGGCGATACGCGGTAGATCACCACCATCGGCACATTTAATAGGGCTGTTTCCACGGTTGCGGTGCCGCTCGACACAATCGCCGCATTTGCGGCCGCCAACGCGTTGTAGGTCTCCCCTTCCACCACGTGCGCCGTCAGCCCCACAGGCCATCCCTGTTTCAAGCGCTCGACGTCCTGCGGATGCGCCGCTGCTATCACGAACTGTGCCGGGACCTTGCCGTTAATCTGCGCGCAAGCCTCCTGTAGCACGGGCATATGATGACTCAACTCCCCAGCGCGGCTGCCTGGCAGAATCGTGACAATCGCCCGGGTCGCGTCTAGGTTATGCGCTTCGCAAAACTCCTTGCGGCTCTTCGTGGCCTCTACCGCCCCCACCAGAGGATGCCCGATGAATTTCGTCGGCACGCCCGCGTCCGAGAAGAATTTTTCCTCGAATGGAAAAATGCACAGCGCTTTCGCAAAACGCTTGCGCACCAGATTCGCGCGCCAAGGCCGCCAGGCCCAGAATTGCGGGCAGATGTAATATACGTTACGAATTCCCTTGGGCTTCAGCTTGCGAGCCAGGCGCAGATGAAAGCCGGGGAAATCCGTCAGAATGGCCAGCGCCGGTCGCCGCTTTTCCGCTGTGCTCACTAGGCGGTTCATAGCTTCGAGCAGGGAAGGAAGGTGTTTCAGAATTTCCGTGATTCCCACCACTGCCACTTCGGAATAATCGGTGATGATCTCCACACCGGCCGCACGCATCTGTGGCCCTCCCATGCCAAACAGCTCCACGTCCGCGCGCTGTTTCAAAGCCGTAGCGAGCCGCGCTGCATACATGTCTCCGGAAGCTTCTCCGGCGGAAAGAAGTAAGGGAATGGGAGGCATCAGAAAGTGTGTTCAGTCGCTCGCTGGCGTCGGAGCCGGAAGAATCGTGGGCCGCGCCGACGAGCCAGCTCCGTTGCCACTGCCTTCGGGCAATTCCTGTTCTTTGTACTGCAATTGGTAGAGCCGATAGTAAATCCCTCGCTGCGCCAGCAATTCCTGGTGCGCGCCTTGTTCGCGCAGACGCCCCTTGTGAAAAACCAGGATGCGGTCCGCGTGCTGGATGGTGCTCAACCGGTGCGCGATCACCAGCGCCGTGCGGCCGCTAAGCAGGCGGTCCAGCGCTTCGCGAATCAGCAACTCGGTCTTCGTATCCACGCTCGAAGTCGCCTCATCCAGAATCAGGAACCTCGGATTGTGCGCTAGCGCGCGGGCAAAGCTGATCAATTGCCGCTGACCCACGGAAAGCGTCGAGCCGCGCTCGTTCACTTCGGTGGCGACGGCTTGAGGTAGAGAGCGTACAAAATCGCCCAGCCCGATTTCCTCCAATGCCCGCTCGACGTCTTGCTTCGAAATCCCTGGAGTTCCTAGCCGGACGTTGGTCTCGATGGTTCCAGTAAACAGGAACGGATCTTGGAGCACGATGCCAAACTGCTTCCTCAGTTCCTGCAAGTCGAGTAGGCGTATATCCACGCCATCCAACAGAATCTGCCCGCGTTGAATATCGTAAAACCGCAACAGCAGCGAAATTAGCGTGGTCTTGCCTGCGCCCGTGTGGCCGACGATCGCAAACGTCTCGCCAGGTTCCACGCGGAAAGAAACGTCTCGAAGGACCCAATCCTCATCCGTCGGATTTTCAACGTTCCGGTAGCTGAACCACACATTGCGGAATTCGATCTCGCCGCGCGGCGAGGGTAGCCGCCGGGGATTATCCGGTGTTTCGATGGTGATCGGTTCATCGAGTAGTTTGAAAATGCGCTCGGAGGCTGCCATGGCCGACTGCAAAATGTTGAATTTTTCACTCAGATCTTGGATCGGCCGGAAAAATCGCTGCGCGAACATGGTGAATTCAATGAGCACGCCCAAAGTCAATGCATTACCCAGGATGCGGTTGCCGCCGGACCAGTAAATCAGTGCGATCGTGGCAAAGCTCAGGAACTCCACAGCGGGATAAAAAAGTGCATAGGCGAGGATCGCGTCGCGCCAGGCCAGCATGTTCTCCTGATTGCGCTTGCCGAATTCGATCCGCGCCTTCTGCTCGCGGTTGAAGAGTTGCACCACGGCCATGCCCGAAATGTATTCCTGCAGGAAGGAGTTAATGCGGGCGATTGCAGTGCGGATTTTGCGGTTGGCATCACGGACGTATTTCCGGAAAACCAGAGTCACCACGAAGATAAATGGCAGCACGGAGAGAGCGTCGAGGGCCAGCTTCCTGTCGATGTGAAAGAGCAGCCCCGCCATGACCACCAACAGGAAGAAATCGTTGATCATCGTAACGACGCCTGCTGCGAACAGATCATTTAATGCATCCACGTCAGTCGTCACGCGCGTCATCAGACGCCCGACGGGATTTTTGTCGAAGTACGTCATCGGTAGGCGCTGCAGCCGGCCAAAAATCTCCGTGCGCATGTCGTACATTGTTTCCTGGCCGACGCGCTGCATGATGCGGATCTGGATGTATTGGGCCAGAAAATCGAAGATCAACACGCCGAGGTAAACCAGGCTGATCCAGCTGATACCGCCCCACGCCTCCGACAGCAGGATTTTTCCCGACGAGCCGGGAACCAGGTAATTGTCAATGGCGCGTTGAAACAGAATCGGGGGCGCGAGTTCCAGCGGCGTCACCACGGCCACCAGGGCCAGGGCGAAAATTACCCTCCACTTGTACGGTGCCATGTACTGTAGCAGCCGCTTCATCAGGCGCGAGTCGTACGCCTTGCCAAGCGCTTCTTCTTCGTGAATGTTGCTCATGCCCGTTCGAGCTCTTCTTCCAGTAGCTGCTTCTGGTATAAATCCGCGTAATAGCCGCGGCGCATCAGCAATTCGTCGTGCGTGCCGCGCTCGATGATCTCGCCGTCTTTCAAAACAACGATCTGGTCGGCCTCCCGCACAGTGGACGTCCGATGGGCGATCAGGATGGTCGTCCGGCCGTGCATAACACCGCGTAGCCGGTTCAGGATCTTTTCTTCGGTCTGTGTGTCCACCGAAGAAAGCGAATCGTCCAGAATCAGAATGCGTGGATCGCGCGCCACCGCGCGCGCAATGGCGGAGCGCTGCTTCTGTCCGCCGGAAAGTGTGATGCCGCGCTCGCCAACCATCGTTTCGTATTGCTTGGCGAAATCCTGAATGTCGCCCTCCAGGCTGGCGATTTCCGCCGCATCCCGCACCACCTGCGGCTCGTAATCCGGCAGGCCAAACGCAATGTTTCCTCCCACCGTTTCGCTGAAAAGATAGGTGTCTTGTGGGACGAAGCCGATGGCTCTGCGCAGCGTTTCGAGCGGCCATTCCTGAATGGGATGCTCGTCAATCAGGATCGTGCCCTTGGGGGCTTCCCAGAGACGCGCAATCAACGCCGCCAGCGTTGTTTTGCCGCTGCCCGTCGGCCCGATGATGGCCAGGGTCGAACCTGCGGGAATTTCCAGGTCGATGTTCTTCAGCACTTGACGGCCCTCGCCACCATGGCCGTTCGCACCCTTAGCGTCGCTCCCTGCGATCGTCGTCGGGTATTTGAAGGTCAGGTTACGGAACTCAATCTCGCCTTCGATTTTCGCAGCTTTCGAAATTGACGCGCCACGGTCGTCAATCTGCGGCTTCGCGTTCAAAATGTAATTCAACCGGCCCATCGAGGCGGCACCGCGCTGGAAAATATTCGTAACCCAGCCCAATGCGATCATTGGCCACACCAGAAAGTTCAGATATGTGAAAAACGTGATCAACGCGCCAATGGACATCTGTGCATGCAGAATGCGATAGCCGCCCTGCCAGAGCACAATCAGGAATGTTGTGCCGCTCAGGGACATCAGGGACGGCATGAACATGCTCCACGTCCGGATTAACTGGACGTTCTGCGCCACGTATTCGCGGTTCGGCTCGTCGAATCCACGAGTCTCCGCCTCCTCCTGCGCATATGCACGGATCACGCGCACGCCGGACAGATTTTCCTGCACTTTCGCGGAAAGCGTCGCCAGTGCGGCCTGAATCTTCTCGTAGAGCCGGTGAATCACCTGGCCGAAGTACCAAACCGAAAATGCGACAATTGGCACTGGCAGCAGCACCCATAAGGTGAGAGTCGCCGAAATCTTCACCATCAGCGCAATGGCCAGCACCATCGTGACGATGGTCGTCCCGCTGTACATGATCCCGGGGCCTAGCACCATGCGGACCGCGTTCAAATCGTTCGTGGCTCGAGACATTAGCTCGCCCGTGCGATTGCGCACGTAAAACTCCGGCTCCATCACCAGCAACCGGTCCAGCAAGTCGTTGCGAATATCGAATTCAATGTCCCGGGAAATGCCGATCAGAATCCACCGCGTGGCAAAAGACATCACGCCCTTCACCGCCACGAAGGCGATCAATAGAAGGCAATAAATCTCCAGCGTGTGCCGGCTGTTGGGTTCGTAGAAGGGCACCAGGCGGACCAGCCAGTCGCCGGCCATCGCCGCGGCGGCTTGCCCTTTTTCTGCGTGCATGAACGGCCGTGGGCTTCCGGCCAGCGTGTCTGTGATGATTCCCGCGGCCAGCGGCACCAGATTGCCAATGAATCCCATCAGCGCCAGCGTCAACAAGCCCAGCGAAATCGAACCCTTGTATCGCCCCAGATACGGCCACAGCCCGCGCAGGTTTTCGCGTGCAGACACCCCAGGCTTTTTGGGCCCGCCCGCGCGCAGGACTGCCGCCGACGTGCTCATCGCAGCATGGACCTCGGGCTCTGGAGGCTCGGCGCTTCGGTGAGGAAATTCTCGTAGTGCAAATCCAGCGACCGGTACCTCTTCACTGACGGATCCCACTTCACGGCAATGGGCAGCGTGCGCTCGTTCGTGTCCGCTTTAATTGGCGTGAAGTAAAGCGTCAATCCCTTCACCTCGCTCTGCTCATGCTGGAATTTCCAGCCGGTCACGGCCTGCAGCGGCGTCAGCCCCAGGAAGCCCTTTTGGTTTTTCAGGTATTCATCCACGCGCAGGATCTCCACCCATTTGCCGTCGTCATTTTCTGCAATCACAGCTCGAGTCACCACGGTTCCCGCCACTTTGCTCTTTGGCGTGCTCGGCACCACGTTGGCTGCCACGAATTGCTGTTTGCCGTTTTGCGCCAACTCGCCAAACAGGAGGACCTGCGCGTCGCTTCCCAGCAGCGCGTGTGCCGCGTCGCTCATTTCCTCGGGAACGGCTGACTCCGCCGGCTTGCTTTCCGCCTGCGGTGCTGGCTTCGGCGCCTCCGGCCCGCATCCGGCCGCCCATACACTTGCAGCCAGGAACAAAAAGAGGGAACGCTGCATGCCGATCCTTTCTAAGGTAGACGCGCCTTCAACCATTGGGTAACCAAACGCTTTTGGCAAAAAATGGCCTGCCGTCACAGGCTCGGTGCCGCCAGCGTAATCTCGATAACTCGGCCGGGCTTCCCGTCTGCCTCCCTCGTGCAGAGCACTTCCATCACCTGCGGCACGTTTTCCCCAGCCCAGTCGAAGGCGTAATACCACAATTCTAACGGCTGGCCATTCCGCGTGCTAGGGCTCTTCGAATCGGGTGCTCCATAAAGCTGCTCCAGCTTTGCCGTGGCGTCTCCCACCCGCAGGCCCAAACCGGTTTTCCAGTTGCTCGGAGGCACGCCGGCACAATCCGCCGTGGAGCCTCCCCTGGTGCCTGCGCGAATCACCTGCACGAGCTTTTGTTTGTCGCTGTCAATGGTTAGCGACAAATCGCGGCAGGCATCGAACCAGATGATTTGATCGCCTGGCATGGCTTTGCCAGCGCCATAAGCTTTGTTCAATTGAGCTGCACGCTCCACATTGTCGCGACCCGGTCGCAGCCCTGCCAGTGTCAACTCGTTCGCCCGATGCTCCGAGGTTTTTTTCGCCGCGGGCTTTATGGAGGATTGGGCACCGGCAATTACGGGCAGCAAGGCCATAACAAAAAGCGCCCGCCTCAAAAGGCGGCCGCTACACTCGCTTATCGAATTTCTCTCGTCTCGCATCACCCGAAACCAAGAATTAACTACCGGCTCCTGACTCCTGACTACCTACTCTCTTCTTACCTCTGCGCCAGAATCGCATCCAACCTGGCCTCAAAATTCTCCTCGCCCTCGCTCGACAGCACGCTGCGTTCCACTGGCAGAGCCGCCTGAATCGCCTCCACCCATGCGAATAACTTTTGGATGTTTTCCCGGGTCCGCTGGTGATATTGCCTCAGGTTCTCGCTGCTGCCCATCCACGCCCGGAATCGCTTTTCCACGGGATGGTCGGAACTCGCAAACGGGTCCGAAGCCGCCCCTGGCGCCAGCAACCCCGCATGCCCCGTAAACAGATGTTCAAATCCCATGTCGGCCACAAACTGGCCCTCGGTGGCCGCCACTCCGCTTTCAAACCCAGTCCCCTGACAGATCAGCGTGAGCGGTTGCGGCGTGTCCTCCCATTTCAGCGTTTCTACGTCGAAGTTCCACAAATTCCACTGCGCTTCCACGATATACGCCGTGTCCGTGTTCAGGTGCTGCATGGCCAGGGCCGCAATTTCTGGTGGCCCGAATCCGCCTTCGCGCAGGTCCCACTCGACCTCGGAAGGTTCGGTGTAGCCCATCGGCTGCACCGACAGCAATTGAAACCCGTGAGGAGGCTCCGACACCGGCGCGGTGGTCAAAAACCGCGCAAACTCCGCGATCATTGTTTGTTCGGAAAAGTCGCGTGTCCACACGCGCAGGTACGCCCGGTTGGCCATGGTCAATCGTTGAATTATACAGGTGTCTTTTGGAGTGCGGTAGCGGCATTGCCGCTCTTGAGATTTGAACCTTATCTCGACCCAGGATTCGAGCCCTAACGGTTCCTGCTCGCTCTCTTACGGTTTCCCGGCCGGACCCTTCTCAAACCCCGCCGCAATCTGCTGCAGCTTCTCCCGTAGCGTATCCCCGAACTTCGCGAACACTTCGGACGACGCCTCCCGCAGCCGCTCTTCTGCCGCCGATGCAATCTGCGCAATTACGTCTTTCGATTGGTGAGTGAGTGTAGCCACGGTCGCCACCATCCAGGAGTTCGCAACGTTCTCGAGCCGTCCACGGAATTCGCCCACGGCCTCGTCGCTCATTTTGTGGAAGCTGCCGCGCACTTCGGCTTGCTGCCCTTCCGTCATCCGCTTCCACAAATCCCAAAGTAATTGAAACTCACCCTGAACCTTCTGCTGCGATTCCTTCAATCCCTTGTCCACAGAATCATTCAGGCCGCTCTGGAACCGACGCAGGAAGTCCTCCTGCTGCATCGTCGCCTTGTAATTCAATTCCTCGCGGGCTGCATCCAGCCGCTCCCGCGACTGTTCCACAGTCTTCTGCATCAGCTCCATGAAGCCTTCGAGTTCCTGCCGCGCGTTGCGCTGAATTTCGTCGGTAAACGCCGCCGAAGTTGTATCCGCCGCTTCCGCAAACAGCAGCCGCACACGCTCAAACGCCTCGCGCACGGTCTCTTCCAGTTGCCGGTGGCTCTGCTCCACATAACTCCGGCTTGCGTGGCTCAGTTCGCTCGCGAAAAGGCTCGAAATTTCGCCGGCTTTTTCCCGCAAGCTGCCTCCCGCCTGCTCCACCATCTTTTCCGTCGAATTCTGCAGCTGTGTCTGGGCCTTCTTCTCATACCACTCCGCGGACTTGAACATTTCTTCCATCGTGTGGTGCTTCACGTCCACGGCCTTGTTTTCCAGTTCTTCCAGGTGCCGCGCGGTGATGCCCTGCGCCGATTCATTCAGCAGTGCTTCCACGCTTCCCAGATTCTCCCGGAAGCGCGCCAGCGAGTCCGCAAACGCCTCGTCTGCCGAATTACGGATGCGATCCTGCTGCATGGTCATCGCCGCATCCAGCAGCGAGCGCCCGCCTGCCAGCCGGTGGATCGCCTCTTCAGTGCGCGTAATATGCGGCTGCACCATCGACTCCACGTGCTGCTCGAACTTGGCCAGTGCTTCGCTGTTCGCCGTTTCGAAGCTGCTGCGAATCCGGGCGTGAATCTCTTCAAACAGATTGTCCGATTGCCGGTGCAGTTCGTTGCGGTGCAGACTCAAAACATCGTCCAACTGTGACTGGAATCCGCCGATTGCCTGTTGCTGGATGGTTTCGATCCGGCCGGCATACTGCTCCAGCCGTTCCGTCGCCTGATTCGCGCGCGCCAGAGTCTCTTCCAGTTGCCGTGTTTTCTCCGCCAGCGATTCCGCCAGTGCCGAACTTTGCGCCGCGCTCTCCTGCTTGAGCTGTTCTCGCAAAGCCTGCGCTTGTTCCTGCAGCGCTGCGGTGGCCTGCTGTTGCGCGGAGCCCAGCTCGCGCGTCATCTGCTCGCGCAGGGCGTTTTGCGCTTCCGCAAATGTGCCGCTCACCTTTTGCTGAATCTCGTTGAGAACCGTACCCAGCGAGTCCTTCTGCGCGCCGGCCGCCTCTTCACGGCGTTTTGCCTCTTCCTCGGCTTGTCGCTTTGCCGCTTCCAGTTGCGAGGCCACTTGCGCTTCCACCTGCTCGGCCTGCGTGCGCAATTTGGCTGCAGCTTCTTCGGCCTGCGCGCACAGCGTCTGCAGCATCTCTTGTGCACTGGCCAGTTGCTTCTCGTGTTGATCGCGCTGGACTGCGCCCTCGCGCGCCAGGTGCGCGGTCAATTCGTGGGTCAATTGTTCCAGTTGTGGCGCCAGCCATCGCGGTAATTCGTTCTTCAGTGATTCGGCCGCAGCCGCTTGTGCGGTGCGAGCCCGCGCCTCGGTCTCTTCCTGAATCGATCCGATGGCGTGCGCCGTTTCACGAGCCACTTCTTCGCGGAAGGACGAGTACTTCTGCTCCCACTCATCCGCGCTCAGCCGGCGTTCCGCGGCCACCGATTGCGCGGCCGCCTCTTTCGCTGCCGCATGAATCTGTTGCTTGGCATCAGCCAGCAGCCGCGCCACCTGCCGCGCCAGTTGCAGCGACGCATCCGTCGCGCTTGCAGGAGCAGGGAAGACGCGCACGTTGTCTGGCGTAGCGACACCGGGCTCCGCCTCCACCAGGGGCAGTGGCGCTTCCCCCGGTGGCAAGCCAATGCTCGGCGGCAGGTCCATCGGCGAAGCTGGATTCGACACAAACTTGCTTTCTTCGGGAAACGCAAACCAATCGTCCGGTGGAAACGCAATGCCCCAGGCGTTGCCGGACTCTTCCAACTCCAGCGCCACCTGGAAAAGCTGCCGCACCGTCCGCGGCCGCTGGATCCAAGCCACTTTCCCGCGCACGCGCCGCGGCGGATGCCCCTGTTCCGGGTGCGGAATCTCCAGGTTCACCCACATGTTTTTCAGGACGTAGTGCTTCGACTGGTAGCGGCAGCCGTGGCAATTGATAATCAGCGTGGAGGTCCGCTCTGCAAACGGGCGCCCAAGTGCGTCCACGCCGGTCACCTGCAGCGGTACGGCCTGCACGATGCGCGTGCTTCGCCTCTTCCTCAGTTCTGTGCTTGTGTTGGCAGCGCCCTCTATTGGCATTTCACTCGCTTCATCGGCAAAGTCGGGGCCGCCGGGTTCGTTCTGCATGGTCGCCGTACCGCTTCATAGAGTCTGCGTCTTCAATAGCTTACGACTTCTTGGGTGCCGCTGCGTCTTGCCCGCTGTGCGCTCCCGTCAGCGTTTCCCAGATTTCCTTGGCGATCCAGATTGGCCCGACCAGCAGATAAATGGGACCCTGAAAAAAAGCCGGCTTGTTGCCTTCGACCCGGTGGCCCAGGAACAGCAGCATCCATCCGCCCACGAAACAAACCAGACCCCACTGCCACCGCATCAGGACCGACAGGATTACACCCGCAAAAATCAGCGGGATGCCGATGCCGTGCAGCAGCTTATTCCAAGGCGAGTGATGCTCATGGTCATACTGAGCCATATAGTGCTCCAGTCCAGGCACTGCGCACCTCCTACTCCGATTCCACACGGAATCAGCAGCGATCTGCGGGGACTCTTACCGCTGGCCTGCACTCTACCTTGATTCGCAACTCTTGCCTAGAGGGACAATCATTCTGTACGTACTAGCTCTTGCGGCCCAGTGGTTTTTCCCCTTGTAAACACTGGGTTTTGCAGCCTCCGCCTTTTCCACAGCTGAAAAATCTTCTCTTTCCTCTGTGGTCTCAGCGTTTTCTGTAACCTCCGCACTTATTTTTCTCTGCAAAAGAAAATCCCCGGAAAAATCTCTCCCGGGGATCAAAACCGTCAAAGATTGGAGTACAAACTTCACTACAAATCTCTCCGCCCCTCCATCGCCTTCAACATTGTCACTTCATCCGCATACTCCAAATCCGCGCCAACGGGAATGCCCACGCCAATCCGCGTGACGCGCACGCCCAGAGGCTTTAGCAGCTTCGACAAGTACACCGCGGTTGCTTCGCCTTCCGCCGTAGGATTCGTCGCGATGATTATCTCTTCGACCGTTCCGCCCTTCAACCGCTCGATCAAACTCTTGATATTCAGTTGTTCTGGTCCGCGCCCTTGCAACGGCGAGAGAGACCCGCCGAGCACGTGATACATCCCGTTGAACGTCCGCGTTTTCTCGATGGCCAGAATGTTGTGCGGTTCTTCCACCACGCAAATCGTCCGTTTGTTTCGGTTCGCCCCCGTGCAATAGAGGCACGGGTCGGAATCGGTAATGTTGTGGCAGACCGAGCAGCTGCGAGTCTTTTCTTTCGCGTCGCGAATGGCGTCGGCCAGCGCCAGTGCGTCTTCCGGCGCTATGCGCAACAGGTGAAACGCCAGCCTCTGCGCTGTTTTCTGCCCGATTCCGGGCAAATGTTTCAGCTCATCAATGAGTCGTTCGACAGGAGGGGCAAAATCAGGCATGCATCTTGTGTAGCACAGGCTCGCGGCGCGCGCAAACCCGGCCCTTCGAAGGTTCCGCCACCCTTCGACAATGGAAATTGCGCAAGAATCATTGAACACGGAAAGAAAAAGTAAGGCGGGAATTTTCCGCATCATCGGGATTCCCGCCTCGTTTGTCTGGATTCGACCACTCATGCGCCGATTCCTACTTTGCGGTAACGGCCCGCGCCGGCGTGGTCACCAACGCCATCTTCTCTCGCTTGGCAAGCTGTTGCTCCTCTTTCGACTGCAACAACTCACGCCCTTTTTCCTGACCCGATGCCCAAATCTCTGCCAGGAACATGTGTCCTGCATAGTTGTGAAAGACCACCTGCGAATCTTCCATCGTCTTCTGTCCCTTGCTCGCTACGGGCATCGTCAGGACGTGTGCCGCGTTTTTTCCGCCATTGGTCTGAATCTGCACCCACCCGGACTGTTCGAGGATCGTATACTCCCCAGCGGGCAGCTTGGTGTTCTCCACCTGAAACGCGAACGGGGCCTTGAACTGCACTACGCGCTCCGCCTGCTGTGCCCGGGCCGGCTGGCCCATCGTCACTGCGAGAATTCCCGTGATCAAAACTGCTTTGAATGTGTTTTTCATGTTCCTCACCTCTTTTGAAGATTGGTCCCGGTTTTTTCCGGTGACGCGTCCAATCTCGCCCGAGTCTGGCGGTAGCTCAATGCACGGCGGGTAAGGCGCAGGAAAAAGGAATCTCGCCAGCCAACCCACAGAGAAAAAGGGAGTTAGTTGATTTTCTCAACAGCGGTTCAGGCACTTTATTTCAAACTTTCTGTGCTACAGTTCCGTCTATATCCCACGGGAGATATTTTTGAGTACCACGCCCCAGATTCCACCGGTTGTCCGCTTCGGCTCGTTTGAAGTCGATCTGCGCTCGGGCGAGCTGCGCAAATCTGGCATCCGCCTCAAGATTCAGGATCGCCCGTTCCAGATCCTCTCCATCCTTCTGGAACAACCCGGTCAGGTCGTCACGCGCGAGCAACTTCAAAAACGCCTTTGGCCAGAAGACACCTTTGTTGACTTCGAGCACGGCCTGAACACCGCAATCAACAAACTCCGCGACGCTCTTTCTGACCAAGCCGACAATCCCCGCTTCATCGAGACTCTTCCCAAGCGCGGTTACCGCTTCATTGCCCCCGTGTCTTCGGGTAACGGCGCAGCAACTCCCGCGCCTTTAACCTCTTCGCTTCCTGCGAACGGCTCGCGGCAAACTTCAGCCGAGTCAAACGCAGCCATATCCCCGCCGCTTGCAAAATCGGAAGGCTTCCACCCGTCCCGGCTCTTGCTCGCGATCTTGGGCCTCGGTTCGCTGGCCCTGGTCATCGCCGTAACTTGGTATCTTTCCTATCGCGCCGCTCGCTCCAAAGACACCACGCAGATTCGCATCGCCCCTCTCAATGGTCTTCCGCGCGAGGGCGACGCCGCATTTTCTCCCGACGGCAATCAGGTTGCCTTTGTCTGGGCGGGGGAAAAAGGTGGCTACGCCCATATTTACATCTCGCAGATTGGCGCAGCCGATTCTCCGCGGCGTCTGACCAGCTACAGCGACCCCGCTTTCGAATTTGGCCCTGCCTGGTCGCCCGACGGGCGCTACATCGCCTTTTTCCGCTTCGACCAAAAGGCACAAACTCTTGCGGTCTTCGTCACGGCCGCCTTGGGTGGCTCCGAGCGGCGTCTCTATGGCGTCAAATCCAGGCGCAAAGTGGACGCCCTCGATTGGTCGCCGGACGGAAAATATCTGGCCCTCAGCGACAGCCCAACCCCCGACGCGGCTTCCCAAATCCTGCTGCTTTCTCTGGACACGCTCGATGTCCATCCCGTCACTTCACCGGCCGCCGGAATCCTGGGCGATTCCTCCCCGGCTTTCTCACCCGACGGAAAATCCCTGGCTTTTGTGCGCAATACCCTGGACATTCTGGAAGTCTTCCGTATGCCTGCAACTGGCGGCTCGCCCACACAACTCACGTTCGATCATGCTGACATTCAGGGCATCGCCTGGACTCCCGACAGCCAGAACTTGATCTTCTCTTCTTCCCGCCAGGGATCCCCCAGCTTGTGGCGAATCTCCGCGCAAGGTGGCGTTCCCGAACGCCTGCCACTCGCTGGCTCCGCCTGGGCCATGCGTCCCGCAATCAGCCGCAATGGGAAGCGCCTCGCCTACACCAGTGTCAGCTACACGGCCGCCATCCTGAAAACAACGCTCACGCCCGATCATAAAGTTGCCGGTCCGTTCGAACACTTCATCACTTCCACCGGCTTGGAAGAGGGCCCCCAATATTCTCCAGACGGGAAGCGCCTCGTCTTTCAATCCACGCGCACGGGCTATCACGAAATCTGGCGTGCTGACGCGGACGGCTCCAATCCGGTGCAGCTTACGCATTTTTCGAAAAATCTTACGGGCACGCCGCGCTGGTCGCCAGACTCGCACTGGATTACCTTTGACTCGCGTCCCGGCAATCACCCCCAGATTTTCGTCATCAACGCCGAGGGCGGCCAGCCGCGCCAGATTACCCAAGGCGATTCGGACAATGCGGTCCCCAGTTGGTCGGTAGATGGCAAGTGGATTTACTTTGCGTCCAATCGCGGCGGCTCGTGGCAGGTTTGGAGAGTCACGCCGGAAGGCGGCCCGCCGTCGCAAGTCACAAAAAATGGCGGATTCGCTGCGCTCCCGTCACTCGACGGTAAATTTCTCTACTATGCGAAAGGCCGCGATCTGCCCGGCCTCTGGCGCGTTCCCGTGAATGGCGGGGAAGAGGAGGAGCTCCTCCCCGGTATGCCTCCGGGTGGTTGGGGCTACTTTGCGGTCACTCAAGACGGAATCTACTATCCGGATGCCTCGATTCCGGACAAGGGTGGACTGTACTTCTACGATTTTGCGGCGAAACGCAGTTCGCTGAGCTTCGCAGTCGGCAAAGAACAGCCCGACATCGGCGCTCCGGCCCTAGCCGTTTCTCCCGATGGCCACAACCTGCTGGTCGTCTTCCAGGATCAGCCCCTGGTCTACATCATGCTTGTCGAAAACTTCACGCCGTGACGGTTGCCCGCGTGGCTGCGAAAGACGGCCGCTTGTTAGCCACCCGGCGCAAAGGCGCAATCATCCTGAGGGTTGCTCAGGATCTTAACCTGCAAAATTTCCTCGATAAAAGAGAAGGGAACTTCTTTTAGAACAATCCCGGAATCTTCAATCCCGCCATGCCGGGAATTCCACCCGCGAGGCTCTTCATCTGGTTCGCCAGCTCGTCATCCACACGCCGCGAAGCATCATTTACTGCCGCGCGCACCAGGTCCTGCAACATTTCGTGGTCCTTGCCTGCAAACACTTCCGGCTCGATTTTCACCTCGAGCACCTGCTTCTGGCCGTTCATCTTTACGGTTACCATTCCGCCGCCGGCCGACGCCTCCACCGCAACTGAGTTCACCTGCCGCTGCCAGTCGTCCTGAACTTGCTTCAGCCGGGAAAACATCTGTTGTAGGGCGTTCGCTTCCATGTTCATCTCAGCCTCACTTTTCGGTGTGGCTTATTCCTCACCTGATCGCCGCACTTCGGAAATTCTCCCGCCAAATCGCTGCAACATCGATTTCACGATCGGGTCATTTTCGAACTGCGCGCGAATCTCCTGCGTACTGCTTGCGGCTCGCGATGCATTCGCATCCTTTGCCGCACTAGTTTCGAGTTTAGCACAGACACGCACCGCCCGCCCTAGTACCTTGCCTGATACGACACGGATTTTCTCCAGCGTGTCGCGTCCCTCGATCAGTCCTGCGAACGTGCTCTTCTCCGCAGGAAAATAAATGCGCAACTCCGTGCCTTCCAGTTCCCATCGTGAAGAATGCTCCAGCAATTCGCCGATAAATTTCTGCTGCGCTTGAATGTCCGCCTTGATCTCCGCCACCTGCGATGCTTCTAATCCCGCCGCTTCGACGTCCACCGTCTTCTTTTCTCTCACTGCTGGGGTAGCCGGCGCAGGTAGCACAGCCATTCCTGGCTGTGCAGCGTCAACCGAGGCCACCGAACGCTCACTCATTTCACTCGAACCGAACGAAGCGCTTTCGTTTTCTTTCTTCTGCAGCGCCGGTGCAACCGCCGCTCCCATTCCCCCAACTCGCACCGCACTCACCCTCACGTCGCTTGTGTAGCGGCCGTCTACTGCTTGTCCCGTAGGGAAGGCGGGTGCCTTTGACTCCACTCTCGCCGAGAATCCCGCCGTTGCCGATCGAGAAGGGAACGACGCTCCGCCGGAAGCCGCACCGGATGTTCGCAGCCCGCTTCCCCCGCCGGAGCTTCCCCCGCTTGCGCTCTTCGCCTCCGCCAATACCTCTTCTAGTGTTCCCAATCGCGCCGCATTCACCAGCCGCAACAATCCCATCTCCAGATGTACGCGCGGATCCATCGCCCGCCGCAACGCATCATCGGTCTGCAGCAATATCTGAAAATAGCGCGTCAGATCTTCTTCGCTGAAAAGCGCCGCCGCCTTCGCCAATCCCGGACGTTGATCCGGCGTTGCCGCCAGCAAATCCGAATCCGCGCCGCAAACGCGAGCGATCAGCAGATTCCGCATGTGGCGAATCGCCTCACGGCAAAAATGCTGCAGATTCCGTCCTTCTTTCTGAAAACGATGAACCAGGCCCAATGCTCGCTCTGCCGATTGCTCCGCAATCGCCTGCACCAGTTCATTCAGCGCGTCTTCCGGCACCACGCCCAGCAGGTCGCGCACCGCCTGATCCTGAATGTCGTCGCCGCAGTACGCTCGCGCCTGTTCCAGCAGCGACAGCGCATCGCGCATGCTCCCCTCTGCCATCCGCGCAATCACCGCCAGCGCCCCATCATCAATCTTTAAATTTTCTTTCGACGCGATGTATTTCAATCGGTTGGTGATTTCATTGAACGTCAGCGCGCGGAAATGAAAATGCTGCGACCTCGACCGGATCGTTTCTTCCAGATCCTCCGGCTGCGTCGTGGCCATCACAAAAATCACGCGCTCTGGCGGCTCTTCCAATGTCTTCAGCAGCGCGTTCGACGCTTCGCCCGTCAGCATGTGCGCTTCGTCGAGGATCACCACTTTGCTGCGCGCTGCCGCCGGCGCATAGCGCACCATCTCCCGCAATTCGCGAATCTGGTCAATGCCTCGGTTCGATGCCGCGTCAATTTCGATCACGTCCAGCGAAGTCCCCGCCGCAATCTCTTTGCACGAATCGCACACGCCGCAAGGCTCGGCCGTCGGCCCTTTCACACAGTTCAGCGCCTTCGCCAGGATGCGTGCCGCAGTGGTCTTGCCCACGCCGCGCGCCCCAGAGAAAATGTACGCGTGCGCTACGCGATCCTTCTTGATCGCGTTCGCCAGCGTTTCCGTCACATGCTCTTGTCCCACAAGATCCGCGAACGTCTGCGGCCGCCACTTCCGTGCAATCACTTGGTAGGTCATACGTGTCTTGCATTTTCAGCGCCCGCCCCGCAAAAGTCAAAACCCTTTGGAGTACGGCTGGCCCCGAATTTCTGAGGGGCGGCCTTACGCCGCTTTTGCGGTCTCAGATGCGGCGCCCAAATTTAATGCCTCGCGATGAAGCCAACCTCAAAAGCGGAAGCCGAACTGCCACACTCCAAGAAAATGTCCTTGCTCGAATTGACGTCGGGAGGGGACTCGCAGGCAGGAAACCGAACGAAAGCAGTTTCTTCTTCAATCTTCCTGATTACTGATCGCTGATAACTGATAACTGTTTTTTCAACGAGGAACTTCGGAGTCTCCGCGGCACACTTGGCTTACCCGGTACCGTTGCTCCCTTCCGGGCCTGGCGGGGTTCGCGGGACCTCGTTGCACGAAGCCCGAAGTTCCACGCTTCGACACTCGCCGCAATCGCGAATGTTCTCTCAGTCTAGCACACCCGCCGTATCCTCAAAACGCGCCGCCTCATTCCACCTTTAGCGGGGCTGAAACGCTACCCGTGTTCTCGTTTATCTGGTCCATCACTGCAAAACTAAGCGCATACTCTCCTGCTCCAAGCTCCAGTTCGCCTTTGAACACGATTCCTTTTTCGTTTACCTGCTGCGCCTGGGAAGCGCCCAATTTGCCTTCGACCACTTTCGTGAAGCTGCCGGCCATTTTCCCGGAAGCATCCCTTGCCGTAGCTCCGAATTCCAGCTTCAATTGATTTTCATCTTCCTTGCTCAACCGCACCGCCCCCGCGGGGATCGTGTATTCGAAATGAATCTTTTTCGTTTCCGGCTTCCTCCCCGCCGTCATACCTGTAAAACGCACGCTCAGGGACAGCCCCGTATAGTCGAATGGCGAAAACAACGCCATCTCCATCAGTTTCTTTTCTGTTGGTGCTTCCTGCTTTGCGGCGCTCACGAAGTAGCCGCTTCTTGCGCGGATCTGCAGACCAGGACGCGGTGTACGCACGTTCAACTTCCTCCATCCGGGTTTTTCTGTTCCGCTCTTGTCGTAGATCCCCAATACATAGTAATCGGACGAATCGCTCGTCGCTTGCTCAAAACACTCCTTTGCATTCACGCTCCGGTCACAAAATTTTCCACCGGTCATGTCCGCGAAGTTCTCCAGGTTGCTGACGTGCATATCCATAGTTACGTGCCGGGGTAATGCCTCCCCCATCGAGGGCCCCCCGTAGCCTGGATTGACCAAATCGCTCACGTCCAGTGGATACACTGCAATGTTGGCATCTCCCAGGACCCGCCACGTCTGTTCGTACAATGGAAGAAGGTCCGGGCCGTCCGAAGCGTGGAGCGCCCCTTCCTTCTCAAATGCTGCCGCATTATTCACTTGGAAGGGAAATCCGGCCGTTGCCCAGATCAGCGATTTTCTTCCCGGAATGCCCGCGAAAGCATTTCCGATCTCCAATAGCGACACAAGCGTCAAGCGAATCCGATCGTTTGCATCCATATCTTCAAACCCGACCTCCTCGCGCAGCATGTTGAGGCGCGTTTCCAGACCGGCCTTTGCCCTCTCCGCGTTCTTCGAGTGCCAACCCTCTAAAGTCTTGTACAAGCGTTCCTCTGGGTTGTTCGGCGGCCGGTCTATGTCGGTGGGATGCTCTTTCACTTCGTTCACTGCATCCGCCAGGATTTTCGGGTCGGTGGTGAATTCATGCACCAGCCACGCTCCGGTTCCATCCACGACGATCAGGCACACTGGCTCCTTTTCATCAAGTGATTTCGACAAGAATTCGAAGATTTGCTTCCTTGCCTCCTTTTGCTCTTCCATCCGGGAGTTCAACAGGTCCACCACGAAGATCGTTATCCGGTTTGGCCCCTTCTGAAACGTGTTCGTAAATTCTCCTGGGGGCAGTTCCGTGGGTTTGGTCATGGCCGCTTTCGTGACCACATGCTCAAAAAAGGCGATTTCCTGCCGCTTGTCGTTTTCAAACACGGCGAAATCTTCCTTCTTCATGTCCGTAATCCGATTCCCCCTTGCATTGGTCACTTCCGTGGGGATGAGCACGAGTTGGGTCCGCAACCGTATAGCCGCGGTATTCGACTGGCTGCCGGGGATGGGCTTTTGAGGAGACGTCTGGGGAAGTGTCAAGACGGGCCGCGCCAGCATCAGCAAAAAGAGCAGTCTGCCATTTGCCAATCGTCGCAAGGGCCACCCCTGGGCCGGTGATTCTAGTCGGTTTTGACTGAAAGTGTACAAATAACCTTACAGTTCACAGCCGACCAGTGTCATCACTTGCTTGGACGCAGCGATCTCCGCATTAGTTACTTAGCCCGCACTAACGCTGGGAACCAGTTGCATTGCGTTTCGTTCTTGTCCTAAGCTGGCTTCAGGTTGGAGTTCCTCCCCAACCGCCTTGTTCCCGCCCGCAGCGGCCAACAAGGTCCGCGCGCCAGCGCTTGGCCGCCTCCATGGCGGCTCTTCCCACGTTACGGGGACACCACACCTGCACGCACGTGCAGCAGGAGGAGTTTCATGAAAGTAGTTGTATCGTTTCTGCTCGCATTCGCCCTGGCGTTTTCCGTCGTTCTTCCCAGCTACGCGGAACCCCGCCAGGTCATCCAGGGCACCGAAATTCATCTCACCCTACTGACTCCCGTCAGCACTTCCATGAGCCGCGAAGGCGATCCCTTCATCGCCGTGCTCGCGCAGCCCGTCAGCCTCGATAGCCGCATCATCATTCCTGCCGGCACTCGTGTGCATGGCGTGGTCGGCACCGTCCAGCGACCCAAGAACTTCTCGCTCTTCCGCGGCCAGGCGTATATGAGCCTCTCCTTCAAGAGCATCGAGATCGACAGCCGCCTGATTCCCGTCCAGATGAGCCTCGTCGCCATCGGCAAGCCGCGCGTCGATTCCTACAGCCAGCCGCGCCGCGATGTGAAAATCGCCGAAGGCGAAGTCGTCCAGCAAAAGCACGATTACAAAGGGGACGCCTACGGCATGCTGATCGGCGGAGGAGGCGGAACGCTCATGGGCGTCCTCTTCAGCAACATCACCCGCGGCCTGGGCATCGGGCTTGCCGCAGGCGCGGCCTACGTCGTCGCGCGCAAGGGCAAGGAAGTGGACATGCCGGCGCAAACCGGCATGCTCGCCCGCCTGGACAGCACCGTCACCGTTCCCTACATCTCCGCCGCCAACGACCCTGCTCCGGCGGAAGTCACCGGCCGTTGACGCTGCTAACTCATCCGCAAAAGACCCCGAGCCCGCTGCCTGCAAGCGGGCTCTTCTTTTTTCTTCCTGATATCTGATCACTGGTATCTGATTTCTTCCATCCAGCGACCGCAAATCTTCGGCCAGCGCCAAAACGCGCGAACGCTTACAACGCAACTTCATCTCTTAAGCGGAGGATCGGGCGCCGCGAACCATTCAGGGTAAATTCGCAGCGCCCGTGAGGATTCTGGCGGGCTAAATCGGGGTACTATCTTGCGGTTCGATTCAAGCTCCAAAGAGCAACTCGCTGCTCCGCCAATTGCTCTATGGAACCTATAACCTACTTCTCTCTGCTAATTGCAGGACGCATGCCATTCCCACAAACCTAAGATTCCTTGCAAACACAAGCTTTACGCCTCCGGCCTAGTTTTCGTTCCTGCATCATCTCCAATTCTGTGTCCCAATCCGAAACGCTCCCTCGTTTTTCCTCTGCTTCCCCAGTGCTCTTCTCTCTGTAAATCCTTTGTTAAATCGACTCCTTGCCCTGCCAGGTTCACTTGCGCGGCCTCTCAACCCGCATCCACTTTTTGAATCCTTCGCATTCATTTTTCCTCTTGTGGAAATTCCTTTTTCCATTTGACGCTTCATTTCCCCTCGCGCTACCTTAACTAGCGTTAGGGATGTCCACTCCCAATTTGCCAATCTGGCACCTTACGCTCCATATCAAGGAGATTCATGTCCACAGAACTGCGTAATTTTCTGGCCCTCTCTTACGAAGAACTCGAAGAACTCAACCTGAAAGCCAAAGAGCAGCGCAAGAATCGCGTCGCCGTCCACAAAATTCAGGAAGAACGCCTGAAATATCTCACCGACGAGAAGCGCATCAAGGCCATCACCGTGCTCTTCAGCGATCTCGAAGGCCGCCTGCACATGCTCGATTACGACAAAAAATTCCTCCTGAAAAGCTGGGATAACCTGACCTTCGACGGCTCTTCGATCCGCGGCTTCACTGCTCAGCGCGAAAGCGACCTCCGCCTCGGCATCGATTGGGGCTCCTTCTACTGGGGTCCTGCCGACTTCTTTGGTGGCGGCAAAGTTCTGGTCTTCGGGGAAGTGATTGACAAGGACGGCTCGCCCTATACTGCCGACATCCGCGGCGTCCTCAAGGGTTATGCCGAAGCTCTCTATAAGAAGGAAGGCTACACGCTCAATGCCGCCAACGAAATCGAAGGCTTTCTCTTCCAGGGACCCGACGCCGAACGCCACTATCACGAAACCGGAAAGTTTGAATACGTCAACACCGGCGGCTATTACCACTCGCTCCCTGGTGATCCGCTCCGCACCTTCATTGACGCCACCGCCGAAGTCCAGCGCGCCATGGGCTTCCAGAACGAAAAAGACCACCCGGAAGTCGCGCCCTCCCAGTTTGAAATCAACTACAGCTACTCCGAAGTCGTGAATGCCGCCGACCAGATTCAGCTCTACAAGCTGGTTTGCCGCCAGGTCGCCAACAAGATGGGTCTCACCGCCAGCTTCCTGCCCAAGCCTGTCGTCGGCGTCAACGGCAGCGGCATGCACACCAATGTCTCCATCAGCGAAAAGGGGAAGAATCTTTTCTGGGATCCCAAGGGAGAGGAGAAACTCAGCAAACTCGGTTGGGCTTTTATTGATCGCATTCTGACGCACGGCAACGACGTCTGTCTGCTGCTCAACGCCAGCGTCAACGCCTACCGCCGCCTCGATCCGCACTTTGAAGCGCCCAACCAGATTAAAGCCTCGCCGGTGGACCGCGGCTCCATGATTCGCATCCCCATCGGCAACGAAAAGTCCATGCGCGTCGAGGTGCGCTCCGTCTCGCCGGACTCCAACCCCTACCTCGTGATGTATTCGATCTTCAAGACCGGCATCGACGGCGAAACCTCAAAAATCAAGAACCTCCGCCAAGCCGAGCGCTACTTGCCCGACAACATATACACCGCCATCGAAAATTTCCAGAAAGCCGAATGGACCACTAAGCTGCTGGGCGCTGATGTGAAAGCCCGCTACGCCGACCTCAAACACGCTTCGGCGGATCGCTGCTCGCGCGCCCTCGGCACCTTCGTCAAAGCCCCCGAAGTCCAATATCACCACGAGGTCTACAACCAGTTCCTCTGGAACCTGTTCTAGTCCTCCTTGTAGCACAGGCTTCAGCCCGTCTCTTCTCCGCGGCAGAATCTGCAATAAGAAGGCCACCCGAGTTAGGTGGCCTTTTTCTTCTCTGCGATCTCTGCGTTCCTCTCTGTCCTCTGCGTTAATTCTTTCCTTCGTCTCTCAAACCACTCCCCGATTCCTGTCAAACCACCACACCCACAAAATTGTAATCGCCGTCGCGATCAATCCCGTCTGCGCCACTTCCGTCATGCTCTCTGGCGGCGGACTGAACCGATCCGCGCAATAAATCCCCAGCAAAACCACCACGAACGCCCACGAAACTAATCTTCCCACCCAATTCTTCCCGCGAGTCATCTTCATGTAGACCCACACACCAATCACATACATCCCAATCTCCACGGCCATCGTCCCAGCAACCGAATTCCACAATCCCAATCCAAATTTCGGCCCGCCCGGATACAGTGGCATATCGTCCGGTGCGTCACCCAATCCAGCACCCAGTGGCTCACTACACAAGCACCCACAATGCACGCCCCCACAACATCCTTCTTCAACAGCCAATACACTCCGCCCAACAATGCTCCCCAAACGACCAGCATCAGCAAACTGTGCGACCACGGGTAATCATACAAATCAAATGGTGTGTACTTGGTGTCGCCCGGCGCGATCCGCGCATGCTCCCATCCCAGCAACAGAAAAATGGTCCACAAAATATCCGCCCACGCCACCGCCGTCATCAGCAACGCCAGCGGCACCCTCGGCGCCGCCTTTTTCGCCCCAAATCCCATCGCAAAATGCCCAATGAACATGCTGCCCCCCACCAGGATGATCCAGTGCCGAAGGATTCTATCTTGTCCGTGGAACGTAAATCGAGGCGGGAAACAAGCGTTACAAAGACATTGGAAATTGTCTTCAAGTTGTCATTTGAAGGAAGTTCCGATTTCTGCTTGAATCTTTTCACCGGGAGCCTTCATGAAGATATACAACCTCTGTGGCTATCTGATTATTCTCTTCTACCTGTTGGCTTGCATGTATTCCGCCCCCTCTCAGCTAGGACCCTGGAAGGGACTGTTCATCGGCTCAGTTTACTTTCTCTTCTGTTGGTTTCTTGCCGGGTTGTATTTGGCTGATCTTCTTCATCTGGGCATCGCCCACCGCGCGCTCGACTACAAGGAATGGTTCATAAAAAGCGTAACCATCGTGAACAACATCTTCGGAATCTATGTGAACCCGATTACCTGGGTGAATCGCCATCGGTTACATCACAAATACGCCGATCATTCCGGAGATCCCAACAAGGTTTCCAGCGACGGTTTTTGGCGAACCATGGTTCTCTGCCTCTTGCCGTACAAATGTACCGAGAATCTGGCCGCCGACAAGGTTTTGCAATCTTGGACCATGCGGGTGGTTGCGAGCCCGATTTTTGCCATCCTCGCGCAGTCCTTCAGCTTCTATCTCTTGTGGAAGCTGGCCCAATCTCTGCAGTTTGCTCTTGTGATGTGGGTCGGAATGCGGTTTTTCGCCCTGTGGGTCAATATGATCCAGAATTATTGGACCCACACGCGAAAATTTGGATACCGCCGGTATAGCGACGAGGAAGACAACGCCATGAATATCGGCGAGTGGCTGCCGGTCACGGCCACCTTTAGCGCTTGTCTGCAAAACAATCATCACCACTATGAAGGGCTCTTGCGGCTTAGCCACGATGATTCCGAATACGACTTCGGTTTCTTGACCGTCAAGGCGATGAAATCTCTTGGCTTGGTGAAAGCGACGACAACGGGAGGGCAGTTGCCCAAGGACGTCCCGCTGGAATCGTTAGGTTTTTAGGGGCCTTTTCCTTCCCAGAAAAGGATCGATGGTCTGCCCAAGAAAGCTGGGCGAAAGTTCCTCTCCATCCAGGCCATAGCGCTCTGGCCATTCCTCGGGAAAGTAGTACGTCCCGAAGATTTTATCCACCCACGGGAAATGCACCGCGAAATTTTTGTCGATGCCCTCTTTCTGCGAAGTGTGGTGCCAATGATGGTATCGCGGCATCACCAGAAACTCTTCCAGCCATTTTAGGTTGGGGCCGAAATTGCAATGTGTCCAGGTCGCGTGAAGAATCACAAAGACCAGATACGCGAAAATGATCCATTGCGAAAATCCCAGCATGAGAGGAGCAAGTATAAGCCCGCGGACCAGCGTGTCGTCCACAAAGTGCGACCGGGAGCCGGCAATCCAATCCAGCGCCTTCGAAGAGTGGTGAACCGCATGGAACCGCCATAGAAATGGCACCTTGTGAAACGCAAAATGGACCAAATACTCCGCCAGGTCCGCAACCAGCACGGCCAGGAAAAATTGCACGAACCAGGGCAACCGCGCGATGGCATGCTGAAGCGCCGGAACACCCAGATATTTCGTAGCTTGGGTAGCCGGCAACAGAACCAGAAAGGACAAAATCTGCAGCGGAAGATGCGTGGACATGAAGTAGACAACGTCCAGTGTCCACTCCTTCCGGAAGGTTCCTTGTTCCGGATATTGTGGCCAGAGCCTTTCCAACGGCACATAGATCAGCGCCATCAGAAGTAAATCCAGCAAAAACCAGTCCAGTCCGATCGCAAACCCTCCGTGCAGGTTCTCGTTGATCCGTACGCTCGATCCTCCCAGCGCCGTCGCAGCGATGGCCAGCAGCATTCCCGCTAGCGCCAAAGCTTTCTTTTTTCGCAGGATCGAAGCGACGACTCCGAACAGAATCGCTCCCACGATCAGGCCTTGGATCAAGAGGCGCATCGCGTGCATCGGATAGTGAGGGCGCAGCTCCGGAGACGTCAGCAATTGTGGAAAATGCAGGCACAAGACTCCTCCGAATGCGAGGAATCCAAAAAAGGCCGATAAGATGCCGCTCCACCAGCCTGTCCCAAACCTGGTAGACTCGGCGTCGCCAAAGAACTGATTGATTTTTTGCTCGATCACGACGCCTTCCAGTCCTCGAATACGGTGCTGACTCCAGGCTCGCCCTTTTTGCTTATGCGCCCGCAGACAACGCCTTGATGAAGATTATAGGGATGGCACGAAAAGACGAACAAGCCTGCCTTCGCCACAGGATAGCACTCGGTAAACTGGCATTCAGGACAGGCGGGCCAGCTGCCTCGATGAGGCAGTGCCGACGGGCCTGCATCTCAAGAAGCAGAAGTCCGCTCTTGCAACTTCATCCGCCTGATTTAGGGATATAGGGCGATTTTTCTTACCTTCTTCTCCCGCCCAAATAGTAAGTGAAGCTCACCACACCGCGGATATTCCCCTGTCCCGCCAGGGCATAGTTGGGATCCCAAAAGCTCGTATGAAAATAGTCCGCACCGATGCGCAACGAAAACTCCCGCGCGGTATGGATTTCGAAACCGCCGCCGCCGGCCCATGCTAGTTCATTCGCATATCCGCGGATGTAACCGCCCTGTCCATCTGGCGTGGCTCCGGTCACACGCGCGCCGCCCGCAAGCAGTTCCACGTAAGGAGAGACCCGCCTTCCTCTCAATGGAAAAAACACCGGCCCGCCCATGTAACTCAAAATGTCGCTGGGATGCCCCGAACTGTAGACATTCCAGGCGCGCGCATACGCCAAGTCCAGCCGCACGCCAATGTGCTGCGACACGCCTACCGTCAACCCCGTATCCACGCCGTACATTGGCACGTTCGAGCCCTGCGATGGCACCTGCTGCCCGATGTACTCAAATCCTCCGTGCGCCTCAACCTCCGGCCCCCTGCCTGTCACAAGCGGGCCTTGTGCCGCCGTTCGTGGCCCCGCCAGGAACATTCCCCACGACATCGCCCCGCACAATAAGAACTTCGAGAGATGTTTCATACGTTCCCCGTTCCACAGCGATCTCTCCTCGCGGAAGACACCCCTGCGCCCGTTCCGCGTCCCTTCGTGGGCCCGGCTCGCGTCGCTGTGTTTTTCTTGAACTCCCGATGGAGGTTTGTCCCGCAGCTTCGCGTCGTCACTCGCTCCCGCAACAGGACACCCCGAAGCCTTCTTCGGGCGGCTGGTGGAATCCCTCCACGCGGAACATTAAAGTTGTGCGATTGCTTTGTCTACGGTACGGAAGGGCAGCGCGCCCCGCTCTAGGGGGTCACGCCAGGTACAGTTCCAAACCTGCACCAATCCTCTACAAGATAAACTCTGAGCTGACTCCAACGGGTTCAGTCCGCGGAATTGGGGTCGAATCCCACGGCAATCTCAATACTATCTTCTTTCTCTGCCGACACGAACACCCACTGCTTCACGGCCTTCGCCGCGCAGTCCGAGAGAATGGGATTTCCTCCCAGCACCTGCACGTCTTTCACGGTGCCGTTCGCATTCACCAGCACGCGCAGTTTTACGGTGCCGCCGATCCCCCGGCGCTTCAGCACCGACGGATACTGCGCCGCCACGGACTTCACGACCTTCCGGCTCGAGGTCACTTCCTGAGCCGCCATCCACCCCGTACTTGCCGCCACCAACACCGCACCCACCAGGATTCCCCGGAGCTTGCTGCTATTGCTCATTGACTGCCGACCTTTCAAGCTATGCCGGTCTGGGCGCCAGCTCCCGGCAAACTTCGAGATGAGTCAAAGAAGGAGCAAGCCGTTTTCCACAGCTTGTCTTACGTTACACTCTCTTCCGAAAGTCTAAACAACTCCTACTTCATTGATAAACAAGTGGTTGTTGTTGCCCTTAGACAATGCCGCCTGAAACCGCTTCTCCACTTCTCTCGATTTGTCCTCTCAATTCTCGCTTTTCTCGTCTCACCGCTGAGATTCTGGAGCTCCTTTGCGACGCGCAAATAAAAAGAGCGGCCCCAAGGCCGCCCCATGGTGGATAGGTGAGTCGTCAGGTCTAAAGCGAACGCAAAAAATCCAGAATCGCCTGTTTATCGCTCGCCGAAAGTGCATCGAACTTCCGGATCACCGTGTTCGCTTCCGACGGCCCGTAGCATCCCGTCGCCGATTGCCCCTCTTCCCGGTCGCAGTCCATCCCTGCGGACCGATGCGCTTCAATCGCCGTCAGCATGTCGCTGGTTCGTCCGTCGTGTAGGAAAAAGCGCCGCTGCCCCACGCCCCACAACGGGGTGGTGCGGAACATATCGCCCGTCGCTTTGCCCTGCGTGATATCGTCCGCCAGTCCTTTGCCCATGTGATGAATCAGCAGGTCGGAAAAAAGATGTGCCTCTACGTTTTGTAACGCCTGTGTTTCGCTTTGCGGTGGCGTCACCATCATGGGCGTGTGGCACGCGAAACATCCCACTCCCGGATTCTGCACGTCGGTCCCAAATAACTGCATGCCTCGCTGCGCGCTTGCACTCAGGGGCGCGGGTTGCGGCGCGTCCAGGAACCTCATGAAGATCGCAAACATCTGCCAGTCCGGCAGAATGTGAAACGGATTGTAGAAGCTCTGGTTCCGCTCGTCGGTGGGATCGTTCCGGAAAATATCGTTGGGCTCGCTCTTGTTTACCGTGCAATTCGGCGCTTCATCCGTGGCCTGCGGGAACAGGTCGTTCGTTACGCCCATCTCCACGTTGTAGGCCTCGCCCGCGAAAATCATGATGGACTTGTTCTGCGCTTTCCATCCGAATCGGGTGATCGTTCCGTCATTTCCGCTGCGGTTCGGCATGCCTTGAATCCCCAGCTCCTGCCGGATGGCTGCCGTTGCCGCAAAGCGCTGCAGGATCTCTTGGTCCTGAATCCCGTCGATGATTCCCAGTCCGTAAAGCTGCAGCGGGATTCGGAATCTCACATTGCCGCGGCGGTACTCCCCCTCAAAATCCATGGGCCGTAAATCGCTTGCCGTGCACGATCCTGGCTGCCCGTTCGGAAAAATATCCGAACGCCCCACCACCGTGAACAACTGGTGCACTCCTCCATCCGGCGTTCCATCCGCCTTCCTCGCAAATCGCACTTCGCGAATCGGCCCGTACTGCTGGATGAACGACGGCACCTTGTTTGTTGCCCCCTTGCGATGCGGCATCAGGTCAAACATCGGATTTTCTGGCGCACGATACTTGCTCGGTGGATCCTGCGGATTCGGCACCATGAGTCCCCCCGAACCTCCCAACACCGGCTGGTTGTGGCAGGCCGTGCACTGATCCCCGTTGAAGCGCACGCCAAGTCCCGAAGAATTCGTCTGCGTCACCAAGTTGCCCTTTGCCGGATCCGTGTACGAGCCCAGTGTGATGTCGCTGCATTCATCGCAAACCGCCTCCAATTGCAGTGCCCGGTTTAGTCCTTCTTGAAACATTTGAAGCTCGATTGGTGTCAGCCCTGCCAGTGGGTTCCCCGCACCCGGTGGCCCCTGTCGTAGCCCCGGATCTTTCTGTGCCAGGCAAACAATGGCATTACTCAAAACTAGAACCATCACACCTGCCATCCGTGCCGCATTGCGTCTTTCCCCCATTTGATCCGCTCCTTCGAATTACCACTCCGGGACTAGAGAGGGCCTTCTATGCCCGGCCTCTCTGCAGGGCCCGGTCTTCTGGCTAATCAGGTATGCGTAAAAGAAGGGCGAAATGGCTCACCGCTCTGAAAGAATTCTTCGCCAGCCGCGTCCCCATAACCAGCAGCACGTTGACTTTGGGACGGGTCTCAGCGTAAGTTGGCGCAACTCACTCCCCAGGACGGAGATAGCGGACAGGCTTTACGAATGACACCTGAAAGTGTCACGGAACTTTTGGATCGATGGCAGCGTGGCGACAAGGAAGCCCTGTCTTCCCTGGTGCCCATGGTTTATGAAGAATTGCGCAGGATTGCCCGCCGGCAGCTCGCAAATGAGCGTGCCGAACACACCTTGCAGTGCACGGCACTGGTCCATGAGGCCTACGTCCGGCTGGCCAAGCAAAAGCAGGCTCCTGCAAAGAACCGGGCGCATTTCATTGCTATTGCCTCCCGCTTGATGCGTCAGATTCTTGTGGACCACGCACGGGGCCAGGCGGCGGCCAAGCGCGGCCCCAAGCAAAAGGTCCAACTCGATACGGGCCTTGTCCCCGCGCCGGTTCGCACCATCGACGTTATCGAATTGAATGATGCACTCAACGACCTTTCCCGGCTCGACGAGCAGCAGAGCCGCATTGTGGAACTCCGCTTCTTCGGCGGCCTTACGACCGAAGAGACAGCCGAGATTCTCGGGATCTCCCCTGCAACGGTCAAGCGCGATTGGAACGTAGCCAAGAGCTGGCTGACACGGCAGATGAAGAAGGGTACACATGCCGACACCGGACCAGTGGAAGCGGATTAAGGACATCGTAAGCGCCGCCCTCGAACTCGATTCCGCCGAACATGCCGCTTATGCCCGCGATGCCTGCCAAGGTGACGAGGCCCTTCTCGCGGAAGTGCAATCCCTTCTCGACGCCCACCAGCACTCCGATGGCTTTTCCAAATCCCCGGACATCGGGCCGGTGTTCGCGGCTTTTGATTCCGTACAGAGTTTTGGTCCCTACCGCCTGGATCGGAAACTCGGTCACGGTGGCATGGGTCAGGTTTGGCTCGCCGAACAGCGCTTTCCTGTGCGGCGCATGGTAGCCATCAAGTTGCTCTCTCTCGGGACTTTTCACCCGGCTTCCTTGCAGCGGTTCCAACTGGAGCAACAATCGCTCGCCCGCATGGACCATCCGGCAATCGCCAAGATTTTCGACGCAGGAACGTCTCCGGATGGCCGCCCGTACATGGTTATGGAGTATGTCCCCGGCATTCCAATCACGGACTACTGTGACCTGCACAAGCTCTCCATCCGGCAGCGGCTTGAACTCTTTCAACAGGTATGCGAGGGCGTTCAGCACGCGCACCAGAAATCCATCGTGCATCGCGACCTGAAGCCATCGAACATCCTGGTCACCGATGCCAACGGTAAGCCCTGCCCCCGCATTATCGATTTTGGTATTGCGAAACCCATTTCAGCTGGGCTCGCCGGCGAACAAACCATCTTCACTCAGGCGGGTTCTTTGATTGGCACTCCCGGCTACATGAGCCCGGAGCAATTGGACCCGAGCATTCCCGACATTGATACGCGCACGGATGTCTACTCCCTTGGGGTTCTTTTGTATGTCTTGCTCACCGGCTCCCTGCCCGTGCCGAAGGGTGATCTTACGTCCAGGCCCGTGGATGAAATTCTGCGTGAGCTCCGCGAATCGGATCCGCCAACGCCGAGTACGCGCGTTTCGACGGAACGCAATTCTGCGACCAAAGCGGCTCAGGAACGCAACTGCGATCCTCCCCAACTGGTTTCCGAACTTCGCGGCGATCTCGATTGCATCACGATGAAGGCAATGGAGAAGGACCGCGAGCGCCGCTACGCGACTCCTGCCGATTTCGCCGCCGATATCCAGCGGCACATCGAGAATCTTCCCGTTCTCGCGCGCCCCGCCAGCGTGGGTTACCGCCTCCGCAAATATGTTCGCAGAAATCGTCTGTTGGTCAGCGCGGCTGCGGCCGCGGCGATCCTCCTCTTGGGCTTCATCGGGACCTTGAGCTACCAACTCCGGCGTACCACCCGTGAACGAGACCGGGCAAACCGCATCACGGATTTCATGACACTCATGTTCCAGGTTTCCGACCCCAGCGAGGCGCGCGGCAACACCGTCACGGCGCGAGAGATTCTTGACAAGTCCTCAGCGGAAATTTCCTCGGGGATGTCCAAGGACCCAGAGCTCCAGGCGCAGTTGATGGTCACTATGGGTCGCGTGTACATCGGGCTAGGTCTGCCGGCTAAGGCCGCGGAACTCTTCCAGAAGTCCGCCGATATTCGCAAACGACTCTTCGGCATGCGGAACCGGGAAACCCTGCAGTCTCTTGACCTGCTCTGCTGGGCCCTGCAGGATTTGGGGCGTTTTCAGGAAGCGGAAAAGATCGAAAACGAAATCCTTCCTCTTCGGCAGGAGATTCTCGGTTCTGACGATCCGGATACCCTCAGCTCCCGGACCAATCTCGCGAATGCCCTGTATGGAGAGGGACGCTTTGACGATTCCTTGAAGGTCGACCGTGAGGCCATTGCCATACGCAAACGTGTGTTACCGAACGACCGGGACACCTTTATGGAGATGAGCAACCTCGCCGCCACGCTAGGTGATTTGGGCCGGTACAAAGAGGCCGAACGACTGCTGCAAGAATCCCTCGCTGGTCTCCAGCGCATCACCACTCTTGACGACCCCATGGTTATTAAGGTCCGCGCAAACTTGGCTGATACCTACGACAAACTAGGGCGCTATTCGGATGCCGAAGCCCTCGACAGGGAATTACTCGATGCGCGCCGCCGCGTGCTTGGGCCCGAACATCCCGATACGATCAATAACATCTCCGACCTTGCCGCCGTTCTCTCTCACCAAGGGCGTTTCGCGGAAGCTGAAAAGCTCCATCGGGAAGCACTCGCACAACAGAAGCGCACCGTGGGTTCGGAACATCCCCAAACGCTTGGCACCCTGCTCGGCCTTGCCTATGACCTCGCGGGTCAAAAACGCTTTGCCGAGTCGGAGAACCTGCTCCGCGGCATTCTCGACGTCCAAAAGCGCACTCTGGGCGCCGGTAACGCGGACACACTCGCAACCCAGGCGTACTTCGCCACGGTCCTGCGCCGGCTCGGACGTTTCGACGAAGCCAAGGCTTTGTCTTCCCCGATGCTCGATCCCGGGCGCTTTCCCGTTCTTTCCGATCCCACGGCTGCTCTTTCCCTGTATAATCTCGCTGGTATCGCCGCTGCTCGCGGTGATTCTTCGCAAGCTCTCGATCTGCTTCAGCAGGCCGCCGATCGCCACCTCAATCGCATCTTCATCCAGGACATCGAAAACGACCATGACTTCCAGGGGTTGACTTCCGATCCTCGCTTCCGCCAGCTCGTTGCCCGGATCCGCGCGGCGTAACAACTGGATGGGCGCCCCAACCGGGGCTTTCAGCAAATATCCCCCACGTTGAGCGTTGAACCTTTCAACTCTTGAACTCTTAGACTTACAACTCTGCACTATGGCTCCGGAATGCCACTGCCAGCTTTTCTTCTCTAGCCTTCCCGCGTAAACTTCCTGAGTCGGCGTACGGGGGGCAAGTCATGATTTTGGACTTTTACGGGCTGCACGAACAGCCGTTTGGAGTCACACCCGACCCCGCCTATCTCTTCCCCAGCCACACCCACTGCACTGCCCTGGACTCGCTCACCGACGCCATCCTCTCCGACCGTGGTTTCGTCGCCCTCATCTCCGAACCCGGCATGGGCAAAACCACGCTTCTGCATCAGGTGATGGAAGGCATGCGCGATGCGGCCCGCGGCGTCTTCCTCTTTCAAACCCAGTGCGACTCCCGCGAGTTCTTCCAGTACCTTATGAGCGAGCTGGGCGTCGACTTCACCCGAATGAACCTCGTGGCCATGCACAACAAGCTCAATGAAATTCTTTTCGCCGAGATGCTCGCCGGACGCCGCTTCGTTCTAATCGTCGACGAAGCGCAAAACCTCGGTGATTCCGTCCTCGAAACCATCCGCCTGCTCTCCAATTTCGAAACCACCCACGCCAAGCTCATGCAGATCGTCCTTGCTGGCCAGCCGCAACTCGGCGAAAAACTCCAGCAGCCGCATCTCGCCCAGCTCCTGCAGCGCCTCACCGTTGCCCAATACCTCGAGCCATTCTCGCCGGAAGAAACCGCCGGCTACATTAACCACCGTCTCAAAGTCGCGGGTTATCGGCGCGAACCCCTCTTCGATGATTCGGCTCTCGCGCTCATCGCTGAGCGCAGCCTGGGGGTTCCGCGTGACATCAACAAGATTTGCTTCCGCTCTTTGTTGGAAGGCTACGCCGCCGAATCCGCGACGCTATCCGCGGACCTCGTGGAGAAAGCCGCCGGCCGCCTGAAACTCGTCACGCGAACCCGCCCACAGCCTGTTCCTCCGCTCGTCCTGCCTGCCCCCGCAGAGCTACGCCCATCGGCCGAACCGCAACGCGCTGCCGCCGCAGCCGCCACTGCTTCGGCCGCTCCCAAGCTCACTTACCCCGTCTCTAAACCCTCACGTTGGAAACCCTGGGGTACCGGAGGGGCGGGCGCCGCCATTCTTCTGGCGGCGGGCTTGCTCCTTCCGCACAGCGCCATTTCGCGTGTCACGGGCTCCGTCCAGCAGAAGCTCTCCGCCACCAAAAACTTCCTTCAACAGAAAACCTCGCACATTCCCCGCATCGCCTCGGCGCTCCATTCCGCGCCCACTCCTTCTCCACTTGCCGGAAACCCAGCGCAGCCATCTGCCGCTAATCCGCTTTCGACTCAAGCCTCTGCTACCACCGTCCCGAATTTCAATGGCCCCGCACCGTCGGCTTCTTACCGCCTTCCGTCCTTCGATCAAGGCTATGCCGAACTCAACCACGTGCCCGATGCATCCTCTATCCAACAAAAATTTCCGTCTGCGCCGCCAGACACTTTTCTTTCCCTCGCCCGCCAGCTCGGCCTGAAAATCAACCGCATCGCTATTGACCCCGGCCACGGCGGCTACGACACCGGCACTATCGGCCCGCACGGCCTCATCGAAAAAGATCTCTGCCTCGATGTTTCCCTGCGCCTCGGCCAGCTCATCCGGGAGAATCTTCCCGGCACCCAGATTGTCTACACGCGCAGCGACGACCGCCACGTCTCTCTCGAAGAGCGCACCGCCATCGCCAACGATGCTAACGCCGACCTCTTCATCTCCGTCCACGCCAACTCCAGCGACTACCGCTACATTCGCGGCGCCGAAACCTTTTACCTCAGCCTTGCCGACACCCGCGAAGCCCGCGACCTCGCTTCCCGCGAAAACGCCGTTGCCGAATCTTCCCTCCACGATCTCCCCGTTCTGATCCGTAAAATCACGCGCGACGAAAGGGCCGCCGAATCCCGCCAGCTCGCCGCCGACATTCAGCAATCCCTCGCCTCGCAGCTCCAGATCGTCAGCCGCCAGGAAACCGATCGCGGCGTGAAGCACGCGCCCTTCCTCGTGCTCACCGGCGCCAACATGCCCGCCGTCCTCTCCGAGATTTCCTTCGTCAGCAACGCCACCGACGAATCTCTCCTCCTCGAATCCGCCCAGCGCCAACGCATCGCCGAAGCCCTCTTCCGCGGCATCTCCACCTACCTTAACCGCCTCCCCGCCTCTCCCGTGCCGAGGCCCAATCAACAGCGCGAAGGCACTGCCTTTACTTCCCCTCGAACAGTCGCCAAAA
>Ga0335085_10001940_pt1 | contig 40683 bp, 29 predicted proteins | sample Lox_Sample_45_FD_206712 | JGI IMG/M metagenome (GOLD analysis project Ga0335085, IMG submission 206712) | Soil microbial communities from Loxahatchee National Wildlife Refuge, Florida, United States - Lox_Sample_4.5 | ecosystem: Environmental > Terrestrial > Soil > Wetlands | place: USA... | reverse complement strand
TGCTCTAACTCTGGGAGAGATTGGGGCATAGGAAAAACCTCCTGATCCTAGCGTATAATATACGCAAGGCAACATGCCACAAAAAAAGAAGGTCCGCCCTCCCCAACTTCTACGTCGCGCACCCCGCGACTGCAGGTCGCTTGACCCTCGGCCGGGTCGCGGCTAAACTCTACTCAGCGCGCCTGTAGCTCAGATGGATAGAGCGTTTGCCTCCGGAGCAAAAGGTCGCAGGTTCGAATCCTGCCAGGCGTACCATACCGCACGCCCTCATTGACGTACCTCCCGTTCACAGCTCGGAATCCGCCAAGCCATCGGAATGCGCTAAGATCGGCCTTTGGGAGTAGGCCGAGTTCCGCGCGAAGCGGCGCAGCAGCCGGCGGATCTATGAAAAAGTCACGACCTGATTTGCAGCCCGATAATTCGCGGCTCGCCGATTTGCCAGCCGCCCATGACGGCACGGACTTCTCAAGGGAGCCTTCTGCGGCGCTGGCCGCCGCCACTGCGGAAGAGCAACTCGAGCACTTTTTCGAGGTTTCGCTCGACTTGTTCTGCGTGGCGGGATTCGACGGCTATTTCAAGCGCTTGAATCCGGCATGGGAAAGAACACTCGGCTTCTCCGCTCCGGAGCTGCTGGCCCAGCCTTATCTCACGTTCGTCCACCCGGAAGATGTGGCCGCGACCAAGGCCGCCGCCGTCCGGGCCGTGAAAGGGACGCACGTAATCTCCTTTGAGAACCGCTATCGCGCCAAAGACGGCTCGTACCGCTGGTTACTCTGGAACGCGACACCGGTGGCGGAACAGGAGCTGATTTACGCCACCGCGCACGACATCACCGACCGCAAGCGGACGGAAGCGCGACGCGCCGCCGGTTATGCGGTCACGCACGTGCTGGCCGGCTCGACCACCCTCGAAGGGGCCGCGCCTCAGATCCTGCAGGCGGTGGGCATCAGTCTGGATTGGGAGATGGGCGCCATCTGGCGAGTGGATGAAGAGGCGGCCCACCTTCGCTGCGTTGAAATGTGGCACGTTCCGGAACTGAACGCACCTGAGTTCCAGAGGATCACCCAGACGGCATTGTTATCCTCTGGCGTCGGACTTCCCGGGCGTGTCTGGGCGGGGAATAAACCGCTGTGGATCCCTGACGTGGTGGCCGACGCGAATTTTCCCCGGGCGATGTACGCGGCTGAGGAGGGACTGCACAGTGCCTTTGGATTTCCGCTGCGCAGCGGCGGCCGGGTGATCGGTGTGATTGAGTTTTTCAGCCGCGAGATTCGGCGGCCCGACGACGACCTGCTCAGTCTGTTCGACGCCGTCGGCACTCAGATCGGCGGGTTCGTTGAGCGGCGGCGCGCCGAAGAGAGTCTGAGGCGATACACCGCGGAGCTGGAAGCGGCCAGGCAAACTCAGGAGGAGGATGCGGCACGACTGGAACAGCTCGTGAAAGAACTCGAGGTGGCCAAGCATCGCGCCGAGGAAGCCACGCGCGCCAAGAGCGAATTTCTGGCCAACATGAGCCATGAAATCCGCACGCCCATGAACGCGGTCATCGGCATGACGGAGCTGGCGCTCGGAACCAAGCTTAGCGTCCGGCAACGGGAGTACCTCTCGACGGTGAAAGACTCGGCGGAATCGCTGCTGTCTCTGATCAACGACATTCTGGACTTTTCCAAGATTGAAGCGCGCAAGCTCGAACTGGACAAGGTCGGGTTCGACCTGCGCGAGAACCTCGAGGGCAGCCTGAAGTCGCTGGCGGTGCGCGCGCAGCAGAAGGGTCTGGAGCTCGCTTGCCACATTCTTCCGAACGTGCCCGAACGACTGGTCGGCGATCCCAACCGGCTGCGCGCCATTATCGTCAACCTGGTGGGCAATGCCATCAAGTTTACCGAGCGTGGCGAGATCGTGGTGCGCGTCGAAGCCCAATCGACGAGCCTGAGCGAAGCCGAGCTCCACTTCTCCATTGTCGACACCGGCATCGGAATTGCAGAAGAGAAACTCGACCAAGTCTTCGAGGCGTTTGTTCAGGCCGACAGCTCCACCACGCGCAAGTACGGCGGCACGGGGCTGGGACTGGCGATTTCCACGCAACTCGTGGAGCTGATGCACGGACGGATCTGGGTGGAGAGCCGGCTGGGAGAAGGCAGCCGGTTTCATTTCACCGCGCGTTTCGGCCTGCAGCCGGCCCAGGCCGCCCCGCCGGAGGCCGGCAACCTGCGCGGCCTGCGTGTGCTGGTGGTGGACGACAGCGCGACGAATCGTCGCATCCTCCAGGAGATGTTGCGGAAGTGGCGCATGCGGCCGGCGATCGCATCGAGCGGCTCGGCGGCTCTCGCGTCTCTGAAGAAGGGTGCACGCAGCCGCAAGCCGTTCGCTCTGGTACTGCTCGACGGACAGATGCCGGAGATGGACGGCTTCGAAGTGGCAAGACGCATCCACGTTGAACCGGCATTCAGCGACGTGAAGGTGATCATGTTGACGTCGGCCGGGCAGTTCGAAGCCGTTTGCCAGACGACCCCAGGAGTGGCCGCCTGCCTGACGAAGCCTGCGCGGCAATCGGAGCTGTTGGACGCAATCATCAACGTGGTAAGCGGCCCGGTGGGCACCAAGTCTCGTGCCGCGCCGCCGGCGCGGAGACGAATCGCCAAGACCCGGCGCTCGTTGCGCATCCTGGTGGCGGAAGACAATCGTGTGAACCAGGAACTGGTCTTCGAGCTGCTACGGCAGCGCGGCCACACTGCCACCGTCGCTGCGGACGGCGCGAAGGCCCTGAAGGCCCTCAATCGCGAGCGCTTCGACGCCGTCTTGATGGACGTGCAGATGCCCAACTTGAGCGGCCTGGAGGCCACCCGGGCCATCCGCCATGCGGAGAGATCGACCGGCCGTCATGTGCCGATTGTCGCCATGACGGCGCACGCCATGAAAGGCGACCGCGAGAGATGCCTGGAAGCCGGCATGGACGGATATGTTGCCAAACCGATTCAAGCAGCGGAGCTGTTCGCCGCCGTCGAAGGGGTGGCTTCGCCTTCGAACGCATCGGGTGAAAGCCCGCACCCTGAAAAGGCCCCGGGCGGTCTTGATCCGGAAACCATCCTGAAGCATTTTGGCGGCGACGAGGGATTGCTCCACCGGCTGGCCGACGTCTTTCGCGATGACTGTCCGCGCATGATGGCGGAAATCCAAAAGGCGCTCAAGGCCGGAGATGCGGAGGCGGTGGCTGGTGCCGCTCACGTCTTCAAGGGAGCGGCTGCTAACTTTGGCGCCAGCGATGTGGTCGGGGTGGCCAAGCGGATGGAAGCCGCGGGGCGCGAGGGCGATCTCAGGCAAGCCAAGGCGGCTTGTACCGAACTGGAGAAATTTCTGCCGGCCTTTCTTGGAGCGCTCGCCGCCTTCGGTTCGCCCCAACCGGCAATGAGAAGACGGATGTCTGCCAGGCGAGGGAGGCGGCGATGAGAAGCATTCTGGTGGCCGAAGACGATCGAACCACGCGTTATCTGCTGCAAAGTGTGCTGAAGTCCGCGCGCTTCTCGGTAGCAACCGCCGCCGACGGCCGCGCCGCCCTCGACCGCCTGCGCAAGCGGAAGTTCGATCTCCTTCTCACCGACATCTGGATGCCGCGGATGAACGGCCTGGAGCTGATGGCCCACGTGCGGCAGGAAGCGGAGCCGCCGAAGGTGGTGGTGATGACCTCCGACGATACTCCCGACACGGTGCTGCGCGCGGTGCGCGAGCAGGCTTATCAATACCTCACCAAGCCGGTCGATCCGAAATCACTCATCGAATTGCTCACCGACGTCCTTGCGGCCAAGCCGGCGCGTATGCCCATCGAGGTCCTCTCAGCCCGGCCGAATTGGGTGGAGTTGCTGGTCCCCTGTGAACTGGAAGTGGCGGACCGCATCACGAGCTTTGTGGACAGGCTCGAGTCCGACTTACCCGGCGACCTGCGACTGGAGATTGGCCAGGCGCTGCGGGAACTGCTGCTCAATGCCATTGAGTGGGGCGGGAAGCTCGACCCCAATCAGAAGGTACGTATCTCCTATCTGCGGGGTCGCCGCATGGTGGCCTACCGCATCGCTGACCCAGGGACTGGCTTCCGCTTCAAAGGCCTGGAGCATGCAGCGGCCGCCAATCCGCCGGACAAGCCTTATCAGCACCTGGAAGTTCGCGCGAAGAAGGGGATCCGCCCAGGTGGCTTCGGGATTCTGATGGTGAAGTCGATGGCCGACGAACTCCTTTATAACGAGGCGCAGAATGAGGTAATGTTCGTGAAGTACCTGAACGGCTAGACCTGTTGCCAATGCTGACCACAAACTCCGACCATGGTCAGGCCAGCCTCTCACGTTACAACTGAGGTCCATCTCGCCGGTGAATCTGGAAACGACCTGTGTCGGCCTCGATTCCGAAGGGATGGCTCACGCCGCTTGAAATTGTAGCCTGTGATACATTCGGTCATCCCCATGGCGTCATCGGCCGCTGGCACCTCCCCGCGCACCTCGCTGCTTCCGGTGCTTGGACTCGTGTTCGGTGTCGCAGTGTCCATCGGAAGCACGCTCGGCGTGGGCATTCTGCGCCAGCCGGGACAAGTGGCGTCCTACCTTCGCGAGCCGCGGTTAATCGTGCTGATGTGGTTCGCCGGGGCTGTTTACGCGGCTTTAGGCATCTCCAACGTCTCTGAGCTGGCCGCCATGGTGCCACGAGAGGGCGGTTTTTATGTTTACACCTGCACAGCCATGGGCGAACACGCCGGATTCATGGTCGGCTGGTCCGATTTCCTGGGGAATGTCGCCGCCGCCGCTTACGGGGCGATGGCCACAGCCGAGTTTCTCGAGCGGCTGGTTCCCGCGATCGGGCCAATCGCCCGAGTGGTGGCCGGCAGCATCATCCTGGCATTCGCCGGCCTGCAATGGTCCGGCGTTCGCCTGAGCGCACGTGTGCAGCAAGCCGCATCAGCGATAGCCGCGATCGCCTTGATCGGTCTGGTGGTGGGTTGTTTCATGATCCACACGCCGGTTGCGACTCCGCCCCTTCAAGCGGCAGCCACCGTGAGCTTCTTGGGGGCCTTGGTGCTGGCGATTCAGTCTATCGTGGTGACTTACGACGGTTGGTACGCACCGATCTATTTCGCGGAAGAAACCCGCCGCCCCGCCCGCCAGCTTCCGCGCGCGATGTTTGGCGGCCTCGCTCTGGTTACCGTTATTTACATGCTGATGAACGCTGCCTTCCTCCGCGCCTTGGGAACGGCCGGCTTGGCCGCTTCCAAATTTGCCGCCGCGGACGCCGCCCGGCTTATCTTTGGGCGCGCCAGCGAGATCGTCATCTCGCTGGTCGGCGTGGTCATCTTACTGACGCTTCTGAACACCGTGCTGATGAGCGCGACGCGTGTCCTATTCGCCGTCAGCCGCGATGGCCTCTTCTGGCGGGGCGCCGCCCTGGTTGCCGTGAACGGCACGCCTCGTCCGGCCCTGGCCCTGTCAACGCTTGTCGCTGTCGGCATGGTGCTGAGCGGCACCGTCGACCGTTTGATCGCCATCGCGGGATTCCTGTACGTGATCAACTACTGTTCGGCGTATAGTTCGCTCGTTGTCCTGCGCCGCACCCAGCCAGATACCGCGAGGCCATTTCGTGTGCCCGGCTATCCCGTGCTCACGCTGCTGACTCTCGCCGGTAGTCTTGCATTCCTGGTGGGAGCGATCGTCAGCGACCGCCGCAATAGCATTTACGCACTGCTTTTGTTGCTGGCCAGTTTCCCGCTACGACGCCTGTTTCGTGCAAGCCATTAAGATGGTCTCCAAGCCACTCAGCGCTATCACCCGAGCCGTCAGCCCCTCCCTGAACAATTGCCAATTGAGGTTCGTCAATCGGCTGCCCATCGATATCGCAAAGGCCATCATGCAACACCAACAATACGAAGAATGCCTGCGATCGCTGGGAATCGCCGTGGTTTCGCTTCCGGCTGTGCCAGACCTCCCGGATGCTGTCTTCGTGGAAGATCCGGCCATCGTGCTGGATGAAGTGGCCATTATGACGCGGATGGGCGCGGAATCGCGGCGTGGCGAATCGGCCAGCCTGGCGCAGGCGGTCGCGCGATTCCGTCCGCTGCGTTGGATCACCGAACCGGGAACGCTCGAGGGCGGCGACGTGGTGCGCATCGGCTCTACTCTCTTCGTGGGAAGATCGACGCGGAGCAACGATGCGGGCATTGCGCAGTTGGCCGGCGAAGTCGTGCTGCTCGGATACACGGTGCACTCCGTGGAGATGCAAAGCTGCTTGCACCTCAAATCAGCTTGTACCTATCTGGGAAACGACACGCTCCTGGCGAATCGCGACTGGGTGGACATGGAGCCGTTCGGAAGTCCGCGGGTGATCGACGTTGCCGCCGGGGAACCGGCCGCCGCGGATGTGCTGGCAATCGGCAATACCGTGGTCATTCCGTCCTCGTTCCCGGAAACTGCAAGAATTCTGGACCGGGCCGGGTGGCGCGCGCTCCCAATCGACGTCTCCGAGTTGCAGAAGGCCGAGGCGGGAGTCACGTGTATGAGTCTAATCTTCACTGCATCCGAGGGCCTGTAGCGTCACCCTCGGCATTCAAATGTGGACCCCGGTTCTCTCACCGGCCGGCTCCATCCATCACCAGGGAGGGTTTCTCTGCGCGATGATCTCGTCGGGTCTGCTGGTACCTCTCCTCTGCCTTCGGCAATGGTCGGAGAAACGCGCCGCGAGACGGCTCACTGGAATCGCTGCTGCCGAACGCTCGGTTGGCTGACGTTAGTGCGGGGGAGCCGGTTGGAGCCGCTGGCCGTCGAGAATGTGATGCCGCCCCCGTTTGCTGCGGCCAGACGCCAGCGCAGGTTTGCGAGGGACTCGCTCTTGATCTGCGATACGCGTCCCGCAGTGATTTTGAACATGGACGCAATCGAATGCTGGGCCACGCCGTACATCAGCGCCAGAATCACCTCCCGTTGCTGCTCGGGAAGCAGGCCGATCAGCTTTTCGAGATCCACACGCGCTTCCACTTTCCTGATTTCTTCGCAGGCCACCGGTTGGGAAGTGAGCTGGTCCGCGTCCTCCCTTTTGAGGAGGACGCCATTCTTGAAGTAGGGAAAGGACCGGAGAAAATCAAGCATCGCCCAGCGAATGCGGTGCGCGAAGTAGGTTTTCGATGGCGAAAGCGCCGGATTGAAATGATCAATGGCGGCGATCAGGCCCAGAACGCCGCTCTGGACGAGATCGTCGAGATCAATCGCCAGCAGCCCCGGCAGCCCGCCCAGACGCCGCAGCTCGCTGCGAGCGATCAGGCGCACCAGCGGCAACCACTCGACAATGGACTCGTCGCGCGTCTTCCCGGATCTCGCCGCCCGGCTTCGCTGCATGCTCAATGAGGTTTGCAAAGATTTCCTCCCTTGAATCCGGCACCGGGACTCGGGTGCCCGGCATCCTTACAGCCTTCAGGACAAAGCTCCGGCAGGCTTGAGGGCCTGGAACTCAAACTCCCGAATGCCGTGACCACGCGGCTCCCTCCCCGGACTCGACCCTACGGAACTTGCGCCATGGCTTCATTCGAGTACCCACTCTGTTGCGTTCTCGTCACCGCTATAGCCACGTAGTAGTAAGTCTGGCCCGCCGATACGCTCTGATCGATGTAGCGGGTACGGATTCCGGAAACGGTCGCAATCTCCGAATAGGGCCCGCCGGACACAGTCCCGCGATAAATGTCGTACTCGATGACCCCCGGCGAAGTGCTCTTGGTCCAGTTGAGTCTCACATAGTGAGCATTTTGAATCAGCCCGGTTCCCGTAAAGGAAATGGTCTCGGGTAGATTGTCTGCGTTGGTGGTCAGCGTCGCCCTGCCCTCGGAAACTCCGGTGGCGGTTGGAGCGAACATGACGGTGAAGGACGTGCTTTGATCGGCATTCAGTGTCACGGGCGGATTCAGATTGCTGATCGTGTAACCGGTGCCGGTCACGGAGACGCCGGAGATGGTGACGCTGCCGGGACCCCGATTCTGGACGACCACGGGAAGCTGTGCATCACCGCCCACAACAACATTCCCGAAGTCTATGCTGGCTGTACTTAACGACAGCGTGAAGGTCGACACGTCGCCCGTACCTTGGAGTAATATCGTGTGCTTTTGTGACCCGGGCTCTTCAACAATCACCCTGCCGATGAAGGTCCCCGCTGCGGAGGGGGCAAATCGGGCAGTGAAGGAGAGGCTTTGGCCGGATCCGAGGGTGGCGGGCAGAGCCAAACCGATGACGCTGAATGCATTTCCGGACACCTGGTAAGCGCTCAGGGTGCTAGGGCTCGTGCCCTTGTTCGTGATCGTAACCGGCTGGGTGACCACACCGCCCACGACCACGTTCCCGAAGTTCAGGCCGGATCGCGAGTACTCGAACGTGAAGCCGCTCTGCCGCGAGCTGCTGGCCTGAGTTTTGCCACGCCCGGGCTGGAGAGCGAGCGCCCTCGCGGGTGGAAACCAGGCGGCAAGCCCAAGCACACTCAGGACGCCACAAGCCAGGCCAACACCTCGAATCAAGGGGCCGCTGCCGGCGCAAGGGTGAGGAGAAACTCCATGCCTGAGGGAGCGCATCATTACACCTCTCTATAAGTCGCGATAAGTCGCGCGCGCGATGCGGGTCGCCGTCAATGTGCGCACGAGGCTACACAGCTAGCTTTCAATCGATGATCGACCGCGGAAAGGCCGGCTCTCTTACCCCCGCCATTCCGAAGCGGCATGAATCCGGCTCAAAGGTGGACACGGCCAACGTCCGTCGGCCGCGGAGGGGTGTCGCTCGACAAAGTTGCAGCCATGTGTAGCGATGATACCCCCCTGGAGTTCGCGACGAGACTCGAAGACTGTGGCCACCATCCTAAGTCGGCTGATGCGTTAGAGTTTTTTTGAAGACAGCCTCTGGTTCCGGTCAGTTTCCTGAAGAACGTGAGAGCTTCAAACGGCGCCAGACCACAGGTAGGATTCCTCCGCAGGCCCGAATTGCCCTCACGAAATAGAAGCGCCACACTGGACGGCGTGGGTCCGCCCGAACAGCGCTAGGCGCGCTGCTTAGCAATTGGCGCACCACTCCCACTCACCAAAAGCGATTAAGCTTGCAAGGGTTTATCTGTTGCCGTCGGCGGCAAAGGCGACTGACCCAAGTACATACTACACTGTTGGATGAAGAACTTACCTGTCCTTCCTCACGCCGGCGAGAATGGTCAATGGCCACGGCGCGAAGTAGGCGCCGGCTGATCGGCTGCGTGGTTGCGTCGGGCAGCAAGTTGGGCAGCAAGGCACAAAGGCTGCGGGCTGTAAGGAGGATATCAGTGCACCGACACGTCCGGCCCACCAAGGGCGAAGCTGTTGATTATTAAGAGTCTCAGGCCGTATTAAGCAGCGCAACCCCACTGAGGCGGCAGCCCCTGCTCGCGGCGGCGCTGCGATTGCGCGTTCTCTGGCCCTTTCACTACGCCGCAATCAGGTTCATGGCGGGATGGCGGGGGAGTTCTTTTCGGAGACTGCAGCAAAATTTGGAGGCACCGAAATAAGGTGTACGGGCTGGGCGAGGACGACCTCCGGCGGCCAGGCGATGCACCGGATGGCGCGGAAAAATTGCTCTTTGTCACTGACTTATGCAACTGTCCTTTCGACCGATTGACGTGGCCTGCCCAGAATAGTTAAATGAGTCTGGCATGAAGCGGGTGCATGAAATCGGCGCTTGGCGGTTCCCGCAGGGCATCAACATCACGAAGGCCCGCGGAGGGGAAGTAGCTGTTTTTGTTAGCTAGTTAGATAACTGTCCTTCAGACCGATTGACACGGGCCGCTCGCAAATTGTCAAATGACTATGGTGTGAAAGTAGATCTCGCTGATCGGCGTCCAGTGTTTTTGCGCCAGGCAACAAAGCACGAAACGCTGCGGGCTCGAATAGAGGAGATCACGATGAAACTCACGGAGCTTAAACTCAGGAGTTTAATGAAACGCCTTGCGCTGATCACGGCTATCATGACGGCCACGGCAGCGGGTTTGCATGCCGGCACTGTCCCCACGGCTTCGATGCAACTCACGGGTGTAGGCGACAGCGTCACCCTGGGAAATGTTTACGTCGACCCGTATACGGCGACGGTCGGAGGTGTGGCCAATACGTCCGTCATATGCGACGACTGGTCCAACGATACATATTACAACGAGAGTTGGACGGCTCAGGTCATGAGCGCGACTACCGTAGGTAACTCCACCTACGGCACCCCGATGTTTGGTAACAATCAGTCGCTGTATAACGAAATGGCATGGCTCGGCGCGCAATTGCTCGCGAATCCGACGAACGCCACCGCGCAAACTGAAATCTCGTTCGCCATGTGGGACCTCAGTTACGGAATCAATGGCAACACACAAACGCCCGGTCCGCTGACCTACCTTAGCCAAAATCAGGGCAGCGCCGGCCAGTGCAAGAATCAAACGGTCAGCTGCTACCAGGGCACGCTGAATTGGATCACCGAGGCCAAGGGTGAGGGTAATTACAACAGCGCCGGGTGGAAGATCTACAATCCCGTTCCCGGCACCCAGAATAAGGGGTATGGTACTCCGCAGGAGTTCATGACTTACACCCCCCAGGCGGCCCCTGAGGCGTCAGAAACCGCGATTTTCGCGGGTGATCTGTTGCTTTTCGGCGTCGCAGTTCTCGTCCTTCGGCGCCGTGGTCTGCTCGCCGTCAACCGCTAAGCGGCCAGCCGGGGAGGCGGCGGAAGTCCGGGGCCCTGGGAACTCACGGGGGGGCGCGGCAGTGATTTTCGTCCGACGTTCACCAAGGCCGCGCAATTCGGTCGGGCTGTGCTAGCCCAAATTTCGGCTCGCCTCTGTTAAGCCCAGTGTAAACCTCAACTTGCAATCCGGGCGAGCGCAAGTGATTCCCAGTCGCGAGCCTCGATTCGCCGGGCTCTCCCTCTCCTCAATCAGATAGGCCCGACATCCAAAACAAGGCAAGTCCCAAGATATTGATTGAGAAAGGAATCATGTCGGAAATCATCCGGGTGAGTCCTTCGGCTCTTCGAAGCTGCTTCAATGTCGCCTACGTCCTCGCATCTGGCACCTGGCGCAACGGTCCATCTTCCCTCCTTCCATTCCTTCCCCGATAAGCCCAAGTCTCATAAAGACCGGTCTCGCCCAATCCTCCGTCCTAGAGTCTCTACCCCTCCCCTCGAACCAAACCACTGCACGTCGAAGTCTCTCTGGCCGGCAGCCAACCAGCCGACCGCGCGAGTGTTTGATGATGAGCTCCTCGCCCAAGCCGACTCACGGCGCCGCTCGCTCGCGAGGGGTGTTTGACTTGTCCGCTGAAAGCTCAATCGCGCCCACTGGCCGGATAGCGAAACTTCGGCCCGTCAAGTGCCGTGCATGAGGATCGTTCAGGTTCTGAATTTGCAACAGGCCCGTGCCTGGGCCCTGGTACGACTGCCCGCCCGCGCCGAAGGGACCTATCTCGAGTGACAGCACGGTATTGTTACCGTTCACACCAGCATAGAAGATCTCGTTCAGCGTGTACGGCGTTCCGTTCACCGTGATCGTGACCGCCGCAATGTAGCGGCGGCCGTTGGAGCCGTTGGCAAACGATTCCGCTCAGCGGGACGGCGGAATAGGGTCCGAGGCGCCTCGAAAACCCGGATCAGCCCCGGGAACACAATGCCTAGCCTCGGTGTCTATGTGGACGGAGAGCGGTTGAATGCGCGCCGGCCTTCCCTGCCGGCTTGATGGCTCCGCTCCCCTGGGAGGTAATCCATGTTCGAAAACACGCTGATCACGCCACGCCGCAAACGCGGACCGATCTGCCTCGGCTACATCGTCGAAGGGGTACTCCTCGCGGCGTTGGTGCTCGTTCCAATGCTCCATGTGCAAGCGCTGCCAGAATCGCTGATCCGCAATGTGATCGTGCCGCCCCCGCCCGCAGGCGCGCCCGCGAAGACCTCCATCGCGCGAGCCGTGCATCCGTCGAGCCTGACCCGCTTCATGCCTGCGCCGGTCAGCGTCCCCGCGATCATCCTGCCGTCACGGCAGGAGCCCGATGCCCGGAGCGATGCCCTCATCTCCGGTCCCCCCGGCGCGGTTCCGTGGGGAAATGGAAACGGCGTGCCCGATGGCTTCGGCGCGAGCGCCCTGCCCCTCCCGCCCGAGCCTCCAGCCAAGCCGCCGCGCACCTCGCGGATCACGGTCGGCGGTGTGGTGGAGTCAGCCCGGCTCATTTACGAAGTCAAGCCGGATTACCCCGTTCTCGGCAAAACCGCTCACGTGCAAGGTACGGTGCGCCTTGAAGCCATCATCGACAAAGACGGCTCGGTACAAAGCCTGCGCGTACTCAGCGGGCCTCCACTGCTGATCCCGTGCGCCCTGCAGGCCGTGGCGCAGTGGCGCTATCAACCGACGCTGCTGAACGGGGCCGCCGTGGAAGTCGCAACCGAAATCGACGTCAACTTCATGCTGAACGAGTAGGTATCCTCTCGCCCGAATCCGATTCGCTTGACCGGCGCATCAAAGCGGTCTGCTGGCGGCGTTGCCGAACGCAGACCGTGCCCCAGGAGCGGCAAATCGGACGCACGAAACGGGAGGACTGATGAGTACAGAATCCAAGGCGAAAAAACCCGGACCTTTTCTCAGCGATATCCAGGAGATCCGCCAGCGCGCCCGGCGTCAAATCGAGCAAGGCGCGGTCACTGAGGGCTACAAGGCGGATCGCGACACCGTGCTGAAGGTGCTCAATCAGGCTCTGGCCACCGAGATCGTCTGTGTGCTGCGCTACAAGCGTCACCACTTCATGGCGGCGGGAATCCACTCCCAGGCGGTGGCCGAAGAATTCCTGGAGCACGCGAAGGAGGAGCAGGAGCACGCTGACATGATCGCCGCGCGCATCGTGCAACTCGACGGCGAGCCGAACTTCAATCCGGAAGGCCTGCTGACCCGCAGCCATTCGGAATATGTTGAGGGCGGGACGCTGGCGGACATGATTCGTGAGGATCTCATCGCCGAGCGAATCGCCATCGAGTCGTACAGCGAGATCGTGCGCTATCTCGGCGAGAATGATCCCACCAGCCGGCGCATGATGGAGGAAATCCTCGCCAAGGAAGAAGAGCACGCCGAAGACATGAAGACGCTGCTCGAACGGATCGACCAGGAAAGCAGGGAGCGCGGCACGAAGTGAATCGCACGCCTTGTGGTGCAGGCATCCTGCCTGCTGATGGCCCCTAAATGCAGGCGCGGAAGCCTGCACCACAATCAAATCGGACACCGCCAGGCGGCGATCGAGTTGAAGACGCGCGAATGCTCAGTATTCGTGGTGCAAACTTCATCCTTGCGTTCAGCCGCAGTAGCCGCTTCGGAGTTGTCGTTCGTCATATCTTCCACGTCCTGGCGCATCTGGGCGGCTTCGGACTGCTGATCCTCAGCTTCGTGGATTCCACCCCTTTGTATGTGCCGTTTGGAAACGACCTCCTGATGGTCGTGCTCACAGCCAATAGACATGGCCTGATCGCCTACTACGCGCTGATGGCTGCAGCCGGCTCGGCGCTCGGCTGTCTGACCGTGGACGCGCCGAGCCGCAAAGGCGGCGAAAAAGGACTTGAGAAAGCTCTGTCCGCGCGGCGCCTCAATTATGTGAAGAAGCGGGTCAAGAAGAGCGCGGCCTGGGCGCTGGCCCTCGGATGCGTGCTGCCGCCGCCATTTCCCTTCACCGGAATCGTGGCCGGCGCAGCGGCATTGCAGTACCCCCGCAAGCGGCTCGTGGTTGTGGTGTTCTTCAGCCGGCTGGCACGATTCCTCATCGTCGGAACGCTCGGGATCTTCTTTGGCCGCGGAGTGCTGCGTCTCGTAAGATCACCCGTCGTCATTTATGTGGTCGTAGGTCTCATGGTGGTCTCGATTGCCGGCAGCGCCTTTGCGATTGTGAACTTGATCAGGCGCAGCCGGGGGGCCGGAGCGTCATAGACCACTAACGCAGAGTGGTTCAAGTCAGTTGACGTAGGGGCGGGCCGCAGACTCAGGCCGTTGATCTGCGCCTTGGCCATAGCCGATGGCCCAGGTGGCGCGCCTTCCAAACGAGCGTGGCAATCACGAGCCAAAGCAGCATGGCAGCGAGGAGCACGAGCGGAGCGCTGTGACGGGGGACGAGCCACCACACGAGAAGGCCGAAGGCAAACAAACCGCTGCTCCCTCGCGCCGCTCCCGAGGCGTCCAGGGCAGCGGCCTCTCTGCCGCGGCGCGTGCCATGCAGGCCGAGTTTGTGTTTTCGCTTGATCTCGTGGCTTTCGATGAGTGTCACCGCGGCGGGAAAGATCGCGGGAAAAGCCAGAAACAAACCGGCCACGCCGGGTCCCCACTTCTCGGCCACGATGCCGGTTGCAGCGGTAATTGCCCCTCCAAAGGCGAACCGAATCATGTACTCGTGCCAGCGCGTCCGGCGAAGCGCCGAAAGATCAGCACTGATCAACATCCTGAGCCTACCCGAGCACGGTGAACCACAGTATAAGGGCGGCAGCGAACCAAAGCGGAATGAGGGCGGCAGCGGTCACGAGCGCGGATGAATTGCGGCGCATCATGACCCAGCACGCGGCGGCGGTGTAAAGGAAGAATGCGACTGCGCCGGCCATCATCGAGCGCGATTCGACAGCAGCGTAGGCACTGCCCTTCGTTACGATCGCGAGCGCGAGAGCAGCCAAAGCGACCGAGGGCGCTGCGCCGAAGAGTCCGGCGAAACTCTTAGGCTTGAGCAAATCACCAATCACAGCGAATGCCGAAACCGTCACGCCGCCGATCAGGAACCGGAGCACAAGTTCTTCCAGCAATAGTCAGTACTCCCGATTTCCTTTTGGCGCCTTGACTCCTTCATCGTTCCATTGTGAGCCGCCACCCTTCGACGGCTCTCCGGCGCGCTGGCCTCTCTCAATAGAACTGTCGCCTTCACCGGTCCACTCGGGACCGGCTCCTTGCTTTCCGCTCTTCGGCTGCCGGTGCGGAGACGTGTGTTTCTCTTTCCCGCCGGGATTCGCTCTGTGAGGCTTGTGGTCCACTGAATCCTCCGATCGAAAGGGCCGACAAAAGCCCTCGGGCTACTCTCGTTGCTTCACGGCCATTTGACAATCAGGCGAGTTCAGTATCCGGAAGCGCGATGAGCCGTAATCCTCGAGCCTGCGGCTGCCGAGCGAGTGCCCTTTCCACCGGCAAGCGCGTTGTGAACTGCAGGTGATGAAGGCGGACGGTCGGGCCAAGGCATCAAAGCAGACGCAACATAGGCGCAAAGCCCTGGATTTGTTGGCGTCGGTTCACAGGGGGAAAGCTGTGGCTGGGAGTGGGCGTGGCGGCCGCTGATGGGGTCGCTCGGATCGCATCCAGCCAGAAGGCGGCCTTATGAACCGAACTCGCTTTGCCCTTCTCCACCTCGCGGTGGGCGCAATCCTCCTCTTGCTGGCGGGCGCTCGACCTGTCCGCGCTCAATACAACGCACTGCTTCAAGGCACGGTGACGGACGTCTCCGGCGCAGCGCTGCCTGGAGCGAAGATCACTTTGACGGATCAGGCGACCGGGGTCACGCGCGCCACGGTCACAGATCAGGCCGGCGTCTATCACTTCACGGAGCTTCCTCCGGGAACCTACACCGTCTCGGCCGACGCCAAGGGCTTCAAAACTAATGTGACCCAAGACGTCGCGATCCAGGCGGAAGTTCCCCGCGGCCTGGACATTCAGCTTCAACTGGGCGAAGTCGCACAGAGCGTGACGGTGAACGGATCGGTGGTTCCAGTGTTGCGCACCGAAGATGCGAGCATCTCGGGGACGCTTACCACACAGGATGTACAGCGCCTGCCCCAGATTGCCCGGGATCCCTATGAACTGCTGAATCTCGCGCCGGGGGTGTTTGGAGATAACGCCAGGAACGGCGCCGGCCTTTCCGTCGGTTTCCCGAATGGCCCTGGCATCAACAACGGCTCGGGCGGGCCCGGCGGCTCGAACACGGCGTTGTTTCAAACGGAGAACCAGGTATCGATCAGCGCCAACGGCCAACGCATCACCTCCAACGACTACACGGTCGACGGTGTGAGCGTGAACAGCCTTCAGTGGGGAGGCGCGGCCGTAATCACCCCAAGCCCCGACTCGATACAGCAGATCACGGTGCTTTCCAATGACTACGATGCCGCGGACGGCCGAAACTCCGGAGCCCACATCAAGGTGACCACCCGCAGTGGAACCAACGTCTTCCACGGCAGCGGGTTCTTTCAGTACCAGGACCCTGGACTCAACGCATACAACAAGTTCGGTGGCTACAATCCGGGCGTCGGATTCGCTCCCGAAATCCGGGATGACGACGCTTTCCGCCAGTTCGGCGGGAGCCTGGGCGGTCCGATCGTGAAGAACAAGCTCTTCTTTTTTTTCAACTACGAAGGACTCCGCGACAACAACAACCTGTTCCAGGACCAGTATGTTGAAACTCCACAGTTCGACTCGTTGCTGGCCAGCAACGCTCCCAACACGCCCGTGGCCGCGACCGTGACGGAGCCTGGCGTCATGCCGCGCATCGCACAGGTGTTGCCCGCCAGCTGCGCGCCGTTCGGTTCAACCCCCTGCCAGGTAATCGGCAGCGGGGTTAACGTCGGATCGCCGCAGGGACCGTATGGCACTTACCCGAGCGCACCCGAGGGCGCCGGCCTGACAAGCATTCCCCAATTTGAGTATGCCGAAACCGTGCAGCCGCAGCACACCAAGGGAGACCAATACAATGCCCGCGTGGATTACATCCGCGGCCGGAACACGTTCGCCGGAAGTGCTTTTCTGACCTACTACGATAATCTCGAGGCCGATCCTTCGGCGCAGGACCGGCCCAATGCGGATTACAACACGCATCGGTTCAGCCCGTCCGCTTTCCTATCCTGGATCAGCTCGCTTTCCCCTGTGCTGATCAACGAGGCCCGCGTGAATTTCACTCGTTACGCGTTTAATGACGTTTCGGCGAATCCGCAGATTAACTGGGCGATCCCGCGAACCGAGATCCAGGGCTTTCTGCCTTTCGCTGAACGCATTCGATACGGCGCGGCACAGGGCGACGACTCACCGGGCATCTTCGCGCAGAACACGTTTGCCTTTCGCGACCAGATTTCCGTCCAGCACAATCGGCACGCGTTCAGGTTTGGGGTGGAAGTGGATCGAGAGGAAGACAACAGTAATTTGTTGGGCGGCGCGCGGCCGGATATCGTGTTCAACGGTCCCTGGGATTTTGCAAACGGCGCCGCCATTTTCGAGCAGATCGCAGTGAATCCCCTGACCGGGGCAGCCCCCATCACGGCCCGGTACTATCGCGAAGGCAACTACGCCGTCTACCTGCAGGACGACTGGAAGGCACGCTCGAATCTGACCCTGAATCTCGGAGTCCGCTGGGACTACTACGGGCCGCCCAGCGAGGCGCGCGGCCAGCTGGAAAACATCGTTCCCGGCCCCGGACCGACGGGGTTGCTGAATGCGCGGGCGGTGCTTCCCCGACTGCAGTATGACGGCACCACTCGCAACGTGGGACCCCGGATCGGGTTCGCGTGGAGTCCCGAACGACTCCAGGCCAAGGCGGTGCTCCGCGGCGGGTTCGGAATCGCCTACGACCGGTTTGATGACGTGTCGTTCGACAACACGCGCGACAATCCACCGATCGTGGCCAGCTACGGCCTCTGTTGCGGCGGTACGGGCGCGGCGATCAATTCCAAGATCCTCTACGCGCTGGGAACGTCGAGCCAGAACCCGGCCAGCTATCCAGCCAATCCGGGTCTGGCAACTCCGCTCAATGCCGCCACCAACCTGCCGGAGGTCGTCCCCGGCGAACCGTATTCGGCCCCCAATGTCTACGCGAATCCGACCGTCAGCCCGGTTCCCTACGTGTACCTCTACTCGCTTCAGGTCGAGTACGCGCTGCCGGGAAGTTGGCTGGCTACGGTTGGCTACCAGGGTTCAAGCAGTCACCACCTGCTGCGGATTCAGAACCTTCAGTATTTCTATCCGCAACCGAGCCCGCTGATCGGCGCCGTTTTCAATTTCGCGCCGGATACGACCGCGAATTTCAACGCTCTGGTCACACAGCTCGAGCATCGCTTCCATAACGGCTTCCAGGCGGCAGTCAACTACACCTACAGCAAATCGCTCGACGAAGTCTCCGCCGAGGGACCTGGCTTCACCACCAACCAGACCTACCCGGTGGACAACTCCACCGAGTATGGTCCCTCCGACTACGACGCCACTCATGACTTCCGCGCCTGGGGAATCTGGGATCTGCCGATTTTCCGCGATCGGCATGATTGGGTCGGCAAAATCGCGGGCGGATGGCAGCTCAATCCGATCTTTGAATTTCATTCCGGTTTTCCCTGGACTCCCGTGGCGAGCAATGACTGTAACCTGGTGCTCGGTGCGGCGACCATATGCCCCATTCGGCCGATCGGCTACCTGGGCGGCGCAGGTAACGACGCCAGCACCACGGCCTTTCTCCCGCCCACCGCGAGCAACTTCGCGAATGGCGCCACCGCGTATTTCAACGTGAACGGCTTCGGGCTTCCCGGCGTGGGACGCAACAGCTTTCGGGGACCCCGCTTCAGCTCGCTTGACTTCAGCGCCGCCAAGAATTTCGCCCTCCCGGCGCTTCCCTTCTTCGGCGAAGCCGCCAGGATCGAGCTGCGGGCCAACTTTTACAACGCGCTGAACAAGCTCAACCTGGCGCCGTTCACCTTCGGCAGCACCTCCACCACAGTCAGCTATTCAAATGGCAACGGCGTGCCCGCACCGAATCCGATGTTCGGTACCGCATCGACCGGCCTCGCCGGTCGCGTCGTCGAGCTTCAGGCGAGATTCAGCTTCTGATAACGGCCAAACGCATGAGAGGTTTCATCTGCCGCATCGCCTGTCTCTGATGGGAGCGTGCGGGTCAATCCGCGGACGCTTACCCTTCCAGGTAATCACAGTTGGCATCTCCCCTACATCAATGTGCGTAAGGGAATTTTCCGTCTGGCTTCGGTTGTAACCCGCACGGCGACGCGCAAGCCGCTTCGCATCGACAGAGTTAATCGTCGGTGTTGGTCAAGAGAGCGCCGGGGGTTGGGTCAACTTTGGGTTAAGGTAAGGAGGACGATTACATGCAAGTCAGGAAATACCTTTCAGGGGCGGGGTGCGTCGGCGTCTCGCTTCTCGCGGCATCGCTGCTGTGCGCGCAGACTTCGAATTACCCGCAAGGCTCCGGAGCCGGGCAGAACTCCGGAGCCCCGCAGGAATCGAGCGCTGGCTACGGCTATGGATATGGCTACGGGAACGGCTCGGGATGGGGAAGCAGGACAGAGAATGGGGCCACGGCGTCCGAAGTCGTATCGGGGACGTCAACCGTGGTGAACGGGATGCTGGGGTTTGACACGAGCGTCGGCTGGAACTTCAGCCGACACCTCGGAATCGACGCGGGTGTGCCTTATTTCCTGTTCACCCGGCCGGGCCTGTTTGAGGACACCGCGGGATACCAGGGCTATACCACGCAGCCCTACGTGGGGTGCGCTTACTTCTTCGGATGCTACTACTACCTGGGAACTTCGCCGCGGATGTGGGCGGGGGAGTTGGGTGATGTTTATGGTGACGTTCATTACGCCCGCACTTATCGACAGTACAATTTCGCCACCGTCCTCACCGGCGACTTCCCCACCGCGAGCTTCCGTAAGGGTCTCACCAACGGCCGGGTGACGTGGGATTGGTTTAATCACGTGGACACGAACTTCCACGGGTTCGATCCGTTTTTGAATTTCGGAATCGCGAACGGCCGCATGAACCAGCACTTTCTGATGCGGCCCTTCAACACCGGCCTGCCGTTCCGCACCTTCGGATACATGGCTGATTTCGAAGGTGGCCTCCAGTACAAAGTCTGGCGTCGGTTTACGCTCGGGGCCTCGGTGTGGGACATTCTGCCGATGGGCCCCCAGAAGATCTACAGCGAACTGGTGTGGGAAGGGGCCGTGGGTCCGGGAGGCGTCGTAACTCCGTCCTCTTTGGCAACGTCGCCCAGCTCATTGCCGGCCGTGATGGGTTATCTGGCGGGCAGCCCGAATCACGGGCGGTACTGGAACTCTCAGTTCGAAACGGTTGGGAACTCCCGAATCGACCGCGACAACGGGTACTCGGCGACTCTGGCCTTCAGCCCCAGCAGGTTTGTGGACGTTCAACTCGGCTACAATCACAGCGTGCGCTATGCGCTGGACGGGATCACCTTCACAGTTGCTTTCAACGCGAACTCGCTCGCCCGCAAAATAACCAACTTCTGACCGGATATCACCCTTGGCGGCGTGCACTTCCGGCCACACGCCGCCTTTTTCATTCTTGCCGATCCCTCAAAGACTCATTCGACGGACTCTCCGGAGGCGTCTGCGAAATAGCGGCTGGCCAACAATGAAGAAGCCGGGCACGTAGACTTGGCCAGCCGCTTAAGCAAGCGATTCACAGGTGAGCGCAGTGGGATGGGATCTTCTTCCGTCTTGCCTTCCCACAGCACTCTGCCCTTGCGGTCGAGGAGAACCATAACAACGCTCTGATCGCCTGCCCGGCTGAACAGGTGGTCCACCTGAAGGACGGCGTCCGAGTCCTCACTACGCGCGGCAAGGGCATAGCAGGTCCGGGCCTGAAGATCTTGGCGGGCTTTGGCAGCCTCCCGGCTATTTCCTTTCACGTACACGGAATTTGACGAGAGAACCGCCAGAAACAGAAGGAGATGCGTCAGCATGAGTTCCTCGCATGCCAGATTGACGATCTAAATCAGAGGAGTAGCAGTCTACACCAGGGCGCCCAGGTCGTCCAGTGTTCTACGGCGTGGAGAAGGGACGGCGAGGCCCTTAAACCCGATCTTACGAGGTCTGTCGGGGCTCTGTTTGAGAGGAGAGCGGCGCCGCGGCTGCTGATTCGTGGTAAGAAGGGGGGCTCTTAACGCGTTGATCCGCAGATGGTGACACCGCTCACGTCCAGTATCGTAGTCCCTGGAACCCAGGCTCCATACAGTAAAACCCTGATCAATAACCTCATAACACTGTACTAGGGCATAAAAGACTACTGAGGGGCACACGACGGATTGTCTAGCGGAATCGGACTGCGGTACTCTTGGCTTCCGGCGAAACATCAAAGCCTGGCAATCTTTGCTTTGGAGCACAATCAGGCCTTGGAATAGTGGTTTACCCGCCGGCACCCGAAGGGCTGCTAAATGACACACAGTGAAGAAAATGAGCGGCCGACGATTGGCGCGAATATGCTGCCCGGCGGTGGTTGCCAGTTTCGAGTCTGGGCCCCGGAGAGGGGGCAGGTCAGTCTGCACCTGCTGCCGCCCAGTGACCGGTTTGTCGGACTTGAACCTGACGCCGGCGGCTACCACGAGGCCATTGTGCAGGGCGTCGCAGCAGGAACGCGCTACCGCTTCCAATTGCCCGATGGTCGCGAGCTTCCCGATCCCGCCTCGCGGTTCCAGCCCTTGGGTGTGCACGGGCCGTCCGAGGTGGTTGGCCTGATGCCATCGAATTGGAATGACGCGAGTTGGTCCGGCTTGGCCTGGGACGACTACATCTTCTACGAACTGCACGTCGGAACGTACACGCCCGAAGGAACGTTCGACGCCGTGATTCCGTTCTTGCCCGAACTCAGGGAACTGGGCGTTACCGCCCTCGAGATCATGCCGGTGGCCCAGTTCCCAGGGAACCGGAACTGGGGCTACGACGGAGTCTATCCGTTCGCCGTGCAGAACACCTATGGGGGTCCGGAAGGCCTACAGAGGCTGGTGAATGCCGCTCACGGTTACGGGCTGGCGGTGGTGCTCGACGTGGTGTACAACCACCTCGGGCCGGAAGGCAATTATCTCGGCGCGTATGGCCCCTATTTCACGGACCGCTACCACACGCCCTGGGGTTCCGCGATCAACTTCGACGGGGCGTACAGCGACGAAGTTCGCCGGTACTTTGTGGAGAACGCGATCTACTGGCTCCAGCAATTTCACGTCGATGCGCTGCGTCTGGACGCCATTCATGGCATTGTGGACGCGAGCGCGATCCCCTTCCTGGCCGATCTGTCGGTGGCCGTGCGCAAGCTCGCGGAGCGGACGAATCGAAAGCTCTGGTTGATCGCGGAAAGCGACCTCAATGACGTGCGTGTGCTCCGCGACGTCAAAGAGGGCGGATTCGGGATGCACGCCCAGTGGAGCGACGATTTCCACCACGCGGTTCACGTCCTTCTGACGGGCGAGCGCAACGGTTACTACGCCGACTTCGGCGGCATCGGCCCCCTGGTCACCACGCTTCAAGAGGGCTGGTTCTTCTCCGGCCAACCCTCGAGGTACCGCCACCGCCGCCACGGGAATTCGCCTCGCGGCTTTTCCCCCGACCGTTTCGTGGTTTGTGACCAGAATCACGACCAGGTGGGGAATCGCGCAGTTGGCGATCGCTTAAGCGGTATTGTGGACTTTGAGCGGCTCAAACTCGCCGCCGGTGTCATGTTGCTGTCGCCCTTCATTCCCCTGCTGTTTATGGGCGAAGAATACGGAGAAACGGCGCCGTTTCAGTACTTTACGAGCCACTCCGACCCTTCTCTCATCGAAGCGGTCCGGCGCGGTCGTAGGGAGGAGTTCGCAGCCTTCGGATGGGCGACGGAGATTCCGGATCCGCAGTCCGAATCCACCTTCATGCGCTCCAAACTCTCCCACACCCTGAGGACCGAGCGAACTCATCAAATGCTCTGGGCTCTTTATCAAGAGCTGATCCGGCTACGGCGCGGCTATCTCGGCCTGGCGAACCAGGCGGTCGAGGTGGATGGATTCGGGAATTCATTGGCCTTGCGATATTCGAGCCGCAGCTCCGCAGTCATCGCTTTTTTCAGCTTCGCTGCCGAACGGGAGAACGTGACCGTGGCGAGTCGGACCGGGACTTGGGAAAAGCATCTCGACTCGCGCCACCGGCGCTGGCAAGGCCCGGGCAGCGAGTTACCCGATACCTTGCGCTCGAGCGGCGAAATCTCGCTGACCCTCGAGCCAACATCCTGCGCAGTATACGTTTACGAGAACTCTGACTCGGAGTGACGATGCGATACGTCTGCGTTCACGGGCACTTTTATCAGCCGCCCCGGGAGAACCCATCCCTCGAGGCCATCGAGGTCCAGGACTCGGCCTACCCGTATCACGACTGGAACGAACGGATTACCGCCGAGTGCTACGCCCGGAACGCTGTCTCGCGGATTCTGGACAGCGAGGAGCGAATCGTGGAGATGGTTAACAACTACTCCCGGATCAGCTTCAACTTCGGTCCCACGCTGCTGTCCTGGATTCAAGACAAAGCGAAGTCCGTCTATGCTGCCATCCTTGATGCCGATCGCCTGAGCCAGCAGGCCTTCGGCGGGCACGGGTCGGCCATCGCCCAGGCGTACAACCACATGATCATGCCGCTCGCGAATCGCCGCGACAAAGTGACCCAGGTGCGATGGGGCCTCAAGGACTTCCAGCACCGCTTTGGCCGCGCACCGGAGGGCATGTGGCTACCCGAGACTGCCGTCGATATCGAAACGCTCGACGTGCTGGCCGAGCACGGGATACGATTCACGATCCTGGCGCCTCGGCAGGCCAGGCGCGTCCGCCGCAGGACGGGCCGCGGCTGGAAGGACGTCAGCGGCGCCCGGATCGATCCGAGCCGCGCTTACGTGCAGCGCCTCTCCTCGCGGCGGCAAATCAACCTGTTCTTCTATGACGGGCCGATCTCGCAGGGGGTGGCATTCGAGGGCCTGCTCTCGAGTGGTGAGCGCTTCGCCGAGCGCCTCTTGAGCGGCTTTTCGGATGCTCGGGACTGGCCGCAGATGGTTCATATCGCAACCGATGGGGAGACGTACGGGCATCATCACAAATTCGGCGAAATGGCGCTGACCTACGCACTGCACCACATCCAGTCCAATCAACTGGCGGAGCTTACGAATTACGGGCAATATCTCGAGCGCCACCCGCCCGACCACTTCGTGGAGATTCTTCCCAATACCTCGTGGAGCTGCGTCCACGGAGTGGAGCGCTGGCGCAGTAACTGCGGCTGCAATTCAGGCGGCCACGGCAACTGGAACCAGGAATGGCGCGCGCCTCTGAGAGAAGCCCTCGATTGGCTCAGGGACTCGCTGGCGACTCCTTACGCGGAAACCACGGCGGCGCTGCTCAAGGACCCCTGGCGGGCTCGCGATGATTACATCGACGTGATCCTGGATCGCTCAACGGAAAGCGTGGACAAGTTCTTCAACAAACACGCCACGCATCCGCTCGACGAGAATGAGAGGGTGAAAGCGTTGAAGCTCCTCGAGCTCCAGCGCCACGCGCTCCTGATGTACACAAGCTGCGGCTGGTTCTTTGACGAGCTCTCGGGGCTCGAGACGGTCCAGGTGATCCACTACGCGGGGCGGGCGGTTCAGCTCGCCCAGGAGTTATTCGGGGGCAACTTCGAAGGCCAGTTCATCGAGCACTTGCGGAAGGCCAAGAGCAATATTCCGGAGCACGGGGACGGTGGATCGATCTACGAGAAGTGGGTAAAGCCCGCGGTTGTGGATATGAAGAAACTCGCGGCGCATTATGCCATAAGCTCGGTGTTCGAGCCCTACGACGACCATTCGCGGATTTATTGCTACGACGCCTACCGTGAAGCTTACACAGCGAATACGGTGGGCAAATTGCGGCTGGCAATCGGCCGCGCGAGTTTCATCTCCGAGATCGCCCGTGAAAACGCCAGGTATATGTTCGCGGTGCTTTACATGGGGGACCACAACGTCAGGGCAGGAATCGCGGCAGCGAGCGGGGACGGAGACTACGAGCAACTGGTGAGCCAGCTTACCGAGGCGTTCGCGAAGGCCTATGCTCAGGAAGTCATACGTCTGGTCGACGAACGGTTCGGCCAGCAGGTGTATTCACTCCGGTCTCTCTTCCGCGACGAGCAGAGGAAAATTGTGGGCCTGCTCCTCGAAGAGACCCTGGCGGAGGCGCTCACGGCTTACAAGGGCATCTATGACAACCACGCGCCCCTGATTCGATTCCTGATCGCGCTTGGTGTTCCTCTCCCGCCGGCGTTCAAAACGGCTGCCTGGCAGGCCTTGAACGGCCAATTGCGCCTGGCGTTCGGCCGCCCCGAACTCGATATCGATGGCATCCGCGGCTTGCTGAATGAGGCGGCCGGTACCAATGTGGAACTGGACGTCGAGACTTTGGAGTACGCGATTCGACGGCGCCTCGAGCAAAATGCTGCCGAGGTCGCCAATGGTCGACCAGACCTGGACCGTCTACGAAAGCTAAATCGTTTGCTTGATCTCGCGACCTCGCTGCCCTTTTCAATCAACTTCTGGAAGACGCAGAATATCATTTACGCCTGGCTCACCGATCACCGAGAGCAAGCGGAGCCGGGCGCGGACGCCCAGGCCTCGGGCGCTGCAGCCTGGAGGCACGAGGTTGGGCGGCTCAAGGAATATCTGCGGCTGCAAAACTCGCAATAGGCGTATGCCCTCTCTTCGGATCCCCGTCGCCACCTACAGGCTTCAGTTCAACTGCGATTTCACTTTCACAGAAGCCCGCGAGCGTCTCGACTATCTCGAGGCCCTGGGCATTACTGACCTGTACGCTTCGCCCCTTCTGCAAAGCCGGCGCGGCAGCGGGCACGGGTACGATGTGACGGACTCCACGCGAATCGATACCGACCCGGGCAGCGAAGCTGATTTTGATGCGTTCCAAGCGGGTCTGCGCGAACGCGGAATGGGGTTGATTCTCGATACCGTGCCCAATCATATGGCGGCCAGCGAAGAGAATCCGTGGTGGATGGACGTGCTGGAAAACGGGCCGGGATCCGCCTACGCCACGTATTTTGATATCGACTGGCATCCCGACTCACGGACGCTCGACAGCAAGGTTCTGCTCCCCTGGCTGGGAAATCCCTATGGCCAGGTCCTCGAGAACCAGGAATTCAGCCTGTCCTATGAAGACGGATCATTCTTCCTCAATTATCGCCAGGAGCGGTTTCCCCTGGCCCCAAAGTCCTATCGGCGGGTCCTCAAGCATCGTCTCAACGATCTGAAGGACGCTCTCGGCGAAGACTCGCCGTATTACCAGGAGTATCAGGGGATCCTGGCAAGTCTGGCCGTACTTCCCGAACGCCAGTCCCTGCCGGCCGAAGCCGCGGGCGAAAGACGGCTTCAGGCGGAGGGCATCAAGGAACGCCTGCGGAGCCTCTATAACGCTGCACCCGAAGTGGCCGCATTCATAAACGGGAACCTGGATTCGTTCCGCGGAACCAAGGGGGACGCAGCCAGCTTTCGCCCGCTGGACCGGCTGCTCTCGGAGCAGGCTTACGTGCTGGCGTTCTGGCAAAACCCGAACGAGGTGATCAATTACCGGCGCTTCTTTACGATCACCGATCTGGTCGGCCTGCGCGTCGAGGATCCGCTGGTTTTTGAAGCCACGCATGGTGTCATTCTGCAGATGGTCGAGCGCGGCATCGTGACCGGTCTGCGGATCGACCATATCGACGGGCTGCGCGATCCGCTCGGATATCTGCAGCGCCTGCAGGAACGGATCGGCCGCTCAGGGGATGGTTTCTATGTAGTGGTCGAGAAGATTACCGCAGCTTCTGAGGGTCTGCCGGAGGAGTGGCCGGTCCAGGGCACAACCGGCTACGATTTCCTGAACGTCGTCAACAGGCTCTTCGTCGATCCGCGCGGCGCGCCCGCCATTGAGGAAGCTTACCAGCGGTTCATCGGAAGGAGAGTGCGGTACGAGGATGTGATGTATCACAAGAAGAAGCTCGTGATGCAGACGCTGCTGGCCGTTGAGGTGCGTTCCCTGGCCCGTCATCTGGCGACTCTGGCGAAGCAGGACCGCTACGCGCGCGATTTGCCGCAGGCGGACCTGGCGCAGGCCCTCATCGAGACCACCGCCTGCCTGCCCGTCTATCGCACTTACACGCGCAATCTCGAGGTGCCGGAGGAGAGCAGCCGTTACATCGAGCAGGCGATGGCCGAGGCACGCCGGCGATCGCCGGACCATAACCCCGCATGCTTCGATTTCGTGCGCGACGTTCTGCTGGTGCGGGAAGGCGATCAACTATTCCCTGAGCAAAGGGAAGCGCGGCTCGGATTTGTGATGCGCTGGCAGCAACTCACGGGTCCCATTGTGGCCAAAGGAGTCGAAGATACAAGCCTGTACGTCTACGACGCCCTTCTCTCCTTGAACGAGGTCGGCGGAGATCCCAGGCCGGTGGCGCCGGACGGCCCCGAATTCCATGCGTTCGTCCGGAGCCGAGCCCGCCGGTGGCCGTACGGTCTCAATGCCACCTCGACACACGATACCAAGCGCGCTGAGGACGTCAGGGCGCGAATCAATGTGCTCTCCGAGATTCCGGCGGAGTGGAGCCGGCGTCTCAACCGCTGGAGCCGCCTGAATGCTTCGAAGAAGAAGGAGATCAACGGGCAGTTTGTGCCGGACCGGAACGAAGAGACTTTCCTCTATCAGACCCTGCTCGGCGCCTGGCCCCTCGACTCCGCTGAGATGCCGGAGCTAAGGCGTAGACTGAAGGAGTATTTAATCAAGGCCATACGCGAGGCGATGGTTCACACCCGGTGGAGCCTGCCGAACGTGGAGCACGAAGCCGCAGTGACCGGCTTTCTGGAGTCCATTCTGTGTTCAGGGTCCAGCGAGCCGTTCCTGAAGGACTTCCTCAGTCTGCAAAGGAAGGTCGCCTGGTTCGGAATGTTGAACGGGCTCGCGCAGGCGCTCCTCAAGATCGCCTGCCCCGGCGTGCCGGACTTCTACCAGGGATCTGAACTCTGGGATTTGAGCCTCGTCGACCCGGATAACCGCGGTCTCGTTGATTTCAAGAAGCGAAGCGCGTTGCTTGAGAACCTCGGAAAGGGCGGCCCTGATTCCACGCCTTCGTTCATACGAGGTCTGTGGCGCGACTGGAGCGATGGCCGGATCAAGCTTTATGTGATCTGGAAGGCGTTGAACCTCAGAAAGCAATACCCAAGGCTTTTCCTCGACGGCGACTATCTGCCGGTCGAGGCCCGCGGCCATCGCGCACAGCACGTGGTGGCGCTGGTCCGGACCCACGAAACCCAGCGTGTGCTAGCCGTCGTACCGCGATGGTTGGCGCGCGCGCCGGCGCCAAGGTCCTCCCGAGGATGGCCTCGCTTCTGGGAGGGGACGGAGTTGCCCCTACCGCCGGATTCACCGGCCGAATGGCTGAACGTGCTGACCGGCGAACGAATCGTCTGCAACCTGGATCATGATCGCCCCGCGCTGCGCCTGGATCAGGCACTGGGCAGCTTTCCCGTGGCCCTCCTCTCTTGCGGGTGTGACGACAACCCACGAGCATAAGCATCGCATCACCGGCAACAGCGGGAGAAATCGCTAACACACTGACACCATGGGAGTTGCCCTAGATCTGTGGGCATCGCCGGTGGATTATCTGTAAGCCATTGATTTGGCTATGCTTAGACCAGCAGAGGGAGCCGCGGCGTCGCCAATCGGTGGGTTCGGTGGGTTTGCTTCGGCGTCGCCCTTCTCATAAACAGTTGGCGGAACATAACTTATGGGTTTGATTCTCGAGCTTTTTGAAAAATTTCACCGGCGGGGTCTTCCCGGCTCGCGCCTTCCCTAGCCAAAGAGCTTCGGCCATTACGTGGCCACGCTACCATGGTCGGAGACCAAGCGTCCAGCTCGGGCGTGTGTTCGATTCGAAATTGCGAAAAGATGAGAGCATAAAGAACGCTCCAGGAACTCAGCAATAACTATTGTTAACATCTCTGCCCCGTTAGGTCAAGGCGCTTTGGTAGCGGGTTAACGGAGTGTTGCTGCAACACGTCTGCTGGTGGGTCGGTTTGCGCGGACCTTTGAGGCCGCGATTTCGAAACGGTTCTGTCGTCTGGGCGGCCACAACACGGACCGCCCCTTCGTTAGCAGGTAGTGTGATCCCTGGCAGGAGGGCTTTTCAGTTTTCACAAGGACCGAGTTCTCTTAACGCACAGGTTGATCTTCCGGGTTTTGGCGTGACGCGACAACTTCTCCAGAAGGCGTCACGCCAATCTGCCACCCGTCGTTCATCTTCCGACTCAGCGGCTGCGATGGGTGATACTCGGTTGGAGTGACTTTCGGGGTACCGTCGGTATTTACACCAATTAAGAAGCTTTGTCCCGTCGTGCCGCCACTGGCGTTGAGCATGATGCCCGTTGGAGCGGCCCGATGAGGCACTTTGGTTGCCGTGATGTTTCCGCTGCCGGAAACGCTCAACTGCCAAGTTGCTCCGGCAGTATCGTTCAGTCGCAACCCGGCTTGTGCGGCTGCCGCGAGAGCCGAAACGAACAGAACAGCAACCGTAACGCTCCATCCCCGAATTGATCTCATTTATCGCCCTTCCGGCCCGAGGATAGCGCATCAGCCAGCCACAATCAACACGTTGCCACGATCTACCAGCAACCGCCGCCCGGTGCCATCAACGCAAGAATGTCACACTACCCTTTAGCCCGCCAGCAAGACCGGTAGACACTGCCGCATGACTATGGTAGTATTACTTGGCGTTTGTGCTCTTGTAGCACTTTTGTGTTCGAAACGAAAGGCTCCGGGGTAGCGCTCGCGGCCTTGTTCGGTTTTCAGCCTGAAAGGCCAGGAGAACAGACAGCATCACAATTGAAGGAGTAGAAGTACATCGTGAGCAACAGTAGAGAACGTGGAACCGTCAAGTGGTTCAATTCCGCCAAGGGATACGGCTTCATTCAGCGCAACGAGGGTGAAGACGTTTTTGTCCATTATTCTGCCATCCAGGGCGACGGCTATCGCAACCTCCAGGAGGGAGCGGCAGTCGAGTTCGAGGTGGTTAAAGGGCCCAAGGGCTTTCAGGCCGCGAACGTGGTTCAAGTCTAGTGCAATGGAGGCCGGATCTTCGGATCCGGCCTTCTTTGCTTCCGCATGCCTCCCGCTCCCGCTCTCAACAAATTCGCTGGGCGGATGTCGCCGGGAATCTTGTCGTCTCTTTTCGCTGCTCATCCTGATTCCCGCCTTGCGGCAAGCTCCTGCCTCCGGCAACCTGGATCTTTCGATTCTTAGCTTGCTGCAGATTGCCTGAGGAAGCTCGGCGCGACGCCCGATGACCATCACAAACCGGGGGGACAACGCTCGATGACGATCATGATGGAGGAGATTCTCCAGCAGCCTGGAGCGCTCGCCGATCTGCGCAAGTATTATGAAAGCCCCGGAGCGATACCTCACAAGAAGCTACGCAGCCTGGCGTCGCACTGGCCCCCGGTGGTGATCCTGACCGGCATGGGCGCTTCCCTGTTTGCGGCTTATCCCGCGCAAGCCTACCTGACCTCGCGAGGAATCCGCGCCGTCGTGATGGAGACGGCCGAGCTTCTTCACCACCACCTTCCGATGCTCCGCCGCGACACGCTGGTAGTCGCGGTCTCGCAGTCGGGAGAAACGATCGAGATCACGAGGCTCCTGCAGAAACTCCCCAAAGACGTCCGCGTGGCGGCCGTGGTGAACGTGGAGCGCAGCACGCTGGCGCGCCGCGCCGGACTGCTGCTGCCGATGATGGCTGGGCGCCAGTCAACAGTCAGCACGAAGACGTACATGTGCAGCGTGGCCGTGCTGATGTACCTGGCATTCGCCATCGTCAATGAGCCCCACCGCCACCTCACCCAGGTGCTGCTGCAGGCGGTCAGAATCCAGGAGCGAATCCTCGACCGCCAGGAAACAGTGATTCCACCCATCGTCGAATTCTTCGATCATCCTCCGTACGTCGCGCTGATGTCACGCGGGCCGGACCTGGCATCGGCGATGCAATCGGCTCTGACGCTTAAGGAGGCCGTGCGTCTCGCCGCCGAGCCCATCAGCGCCGGGCAGTTCCGCCACGGTCCCATCGAGATCGTGAATCCCACGCATCGTTACGTGGTCTTTGCGCGGCAGCCTCACCCGGACGGGCGTACGGCGCCGAAGACGAATACCGGTAGACTCATGCTGCGCCTGGCCCGCGACATCCAGTCGCACGGCGGCCGCGTGCTGGTTTTCACCGATCTTCCCTTTGCCCAGATGCCTAACGTGCGCGCCCTGCGTGTGGAACCGATGCGCCTCGGGCTTGGCACGCTCGTCGACACGCTTTACATGCAGTTGCTGGCGCATGAACTCGCCGTCCTCGCCGGCCTCGAGCCGGGGAAATTCTGGATCGCCCAAGGCGTGACGCGCGAAGAGTAGTGACAACCTTGGCGCGGGAAGTCGCGTCGTATAGCCGTTGCTGTAGCGGCGGTCTATAACCGCCGTCGTTACAGTCTCGCTCGGCAGTGCTTGACCCGGCGCAGGAACCCTACGAGTCGGAGCGGGGGAGCCGGAATCACAATAAACAAAGGAGACCCCCCAAGTGAAAAGCAGGCTCTTGATTGGTGTGCTCGCGCTGCTGATGGCAGGCTCGCTCCGCGCTCAGCAGAATCCAAAAATCTCGGTCGAAGGCGGCAGCCCGGACGATCGGGCGTCAGCACGGCTGCTCTATTGGAACGGACCGGCAAATGCTGCCGACGGTCAGCTCGCCATCAATTATGGACGACCGGTCTGGAAGAAGCAGTACGAGGACGTGGCGACATTCGACAAGATGACCAAAGGCAAGATCTGGCGCATGGGCAGTAACTTCTGGACCAATCTTTATACCGACGTTCCGGTGACGATCGGTGGCAAGTCCATTTCACCGGGATTCTACTTCCTCGGAATGCAGCGATCCGACGACGGATCATCGTGGAACCTTGCTTTCATCGATCCCGTAAAGGTGCGGGAGAGCCGCATTGACGCGTTCGACGTTCGCAAGGCGACGGTGGAATTCACCGCGCCCATGACGGTCGAACCCGCCAGCGGCGATCCCGTGGATAAGTTGACCATCACCCTCGCGAACGCCCAGAACGACATCCGCAGCGCCACGCTGAAGGTCGCTTGGGGGCACTTGGCGCTTACCGCTCCCGTTCATGTGGCGGCACCCGAGTAACCGCCAACTCTAACGTCGCCCGGCGTGATCGGGGCGCTCGTATCTGAGCGCCCCACTCCGAACAGCCGCCCTCCACAACCGGACAGCATCTTCGAATCTTGCTGCGAGTCTGGCCGCTATCCGCCTGATTCCAAGGAGATTTCACCTCGTTGGAACTGGCTGCAGAATTGCTCATACTGTCCTCGTGAGGATTACAGGCATAGTGTGAGGTGACCGTCGCTACAGACACGCGCTGTCACTCCCATATGTAATCCTCAATGAGGCTGTACCCCGGACGGCTTACTAACGGTGCTGCGGAGGCGCCCGATGGGATTGCTCGTCCAAGATATTCGCTATGCGCTGCGCATGATGGCGAGGCACCGGGGATTTGCCGTGCTGGCCGTGATCATGCTTGCCCTCGGTATCGGCGTCACTACGACCATCTTCACAGCCGCCAAAGACTTCCTGCTGCGTCCCCTGCCTTTTGCCAATTCCGATCGGCTCGTTATGGTGAAGTGGTACGACCGGAGGCTTCAGGCGTCCGGATGGGCCGATCCGCCGAGTTTCAAGTTCTGGCAGGAGGGAAACCGCGTCTTTGAAGACATGGCCGCGTGGATGGACGAGACGGGCACCGGACATCACAATCTGAGCGGTCCTGAAGGGCCCGAACGCGTGCCCGGAAAGCAAGCCTCAGCCGGATTTTTTCGCGTGCTTGGCGTAAGACCGATTCTCGGCCGCACGTTCTCAGCGGCCGAGGATCGGGAAGGCGGAACTCGCGCCGCGATCATCAGCTATGCCCTCTGGCAGGACCGGTACGGCGGGAACCCACAGGTGCTGGGGAAACCGATCACGCTGGATGGCAAGGACTACACGGTCGTCGGCGTATTGCCTTCCGGTTTCCATTTCTCGACCACGCCTGAGCAGGTGTGGCTCCCGCTGGCCATTTCTTTTGATTCCGGATACGGCAGCTACGGCCTGAACGTGATCGCCCGCCTGAAGCCGGGGGTGACCCTGACCCAGGCACAGGCGGACATGGACGCCATCACTGCTCATTGGAGCCGACAGTTTCCCCAGTTTTGGAGTGCTGCTCAAAGCGTTGGGGTGGAGAGCCTGCGCAACCGCTACACACGCGACCTCAGGCCTGCTCTGCTGGCTTTACTCGCAGCCGCGGGTCTGGTGCTGCTGATCGCCTGCGCCAATCTGGCCAATCTGCTGCTGGCTCGCGCGAATGCGCGGCACAGAGAGACTGCCATTCGGCGCGCGCTGGGCGCGAGCCGCAACCGGCTGGCCCGGCAAATGCTGACCGAAAGCGCAGTGCTCGGCCTCCTGGGTGGAGCCGGAGGCCTGCTGATCGCGGTCAACAGCGTGCGCATCTTTTACGCTGCTTTACCCTCCCAGTGGCAGCCGCTCACGCGGGGCGAGATCGATGCTTCAGCGCTTGCCTTTGTGATTGCCATTTCGATTCTGACCGTGCTTCTCTTCGGGATGGCGCCCGCCTGGAGCGCTACGGGAGTTGAACTGAACGAAGGCCTCAAGGAAGGCTTGCGAGTTCCGCTGACCGGTACGCGCAGGCGGTCGTTTCGTGCCGCGCTCATAGCCGGCGAAATTGCTCTTGCAGCCATGCTGCTAATTGGCACGGGCTTACTCATCCGCAGCTTTGTACGGACTTCCGCGACGAACATGGGGTTTCGCCCGGAGAGCGTGCTGAAGGTCGGCATTCCTCGCATCAAGTGGGGGGACCAGGCGTTTTACACCAATCTACTGGACCGCGTAACCGCCCTGCCCCAGGTACGCGCGGCGGGCGTCATCAACATCAGCCCGCTCTCTGGCGAGGGATGGAGCCAGGACATCACGATCGAGGGCCATCCACCGGTGCCCGGAGGAGATCTTCTATGGGCGGCGCATCGCTCGGTGAGCCCCGGCTATTTCCGCGCCATGGGAATCCCGTTGCTCCAGGGACGCTTGTTCGTTCCCCGTGATCAGGATCAGGACCAGAATGCCGCCATCATCAGTGAGACGATGGCCAAACGCTACTGGCCGGGCCAGAATCCGCTGGGCAAGCGTTTCGGGGTGAACTGCGCGCGAATCTGGCCACAGTGCTATTGGTATTCGATCGTGGGAGTGGTGGGCGACGTGAAGGAACTCGGCGCAACGGCCGAACCTGCGACCGCCATGTACTTCCCGGAGATGGCGGGGGAGATGACCCTGGTGATCCGCTCCTCCGCGACGCCGGGGAGCCTGGCGGCCGCGGTCCGGCAGATCATCCACTCGATCGATCCCAATCAACCGCTGGGCAGGGTGGGTACGATGGAGAGCGTTCTTGCCGAATCGCTGGCGCCGCAGCGCGTCACGCTGGCGATTGCGGTGCTGTTCGCTGCTCTCTCTTTGCTGCTGGCGGCCGTGGGGATTTACGGCGTGACTTCTTATTCGGTCGCGCAACGCCTGCACGAGCTCGGCGTCCGCATGGCCCTCGGCGCGGCGCGAGACGATATCCTCAGGCTGGTTCTCGGCGAGGGTCTTCGGGTCACGCTCGTCGGAGCCGGTGTCGGAAGCCTGGGCGCGCTCATCCTTACGCGTTTCATATCGAGCTTGCTCTACGGCGTCCGCGCGACCGATCCCCTCACGTTCATCCTCGTGGCACTCGCCGTCACCGTGACCGGACTGCTGGCCACCCTGATTCCAGCCCGGCGCGCCGCGAGGGTCGATCCTATGGTGGCGCTGCGCTGCGAATGATCTGCCCATAGATTACAATCTTGTCGATTCTCCTTTCGTTTCGCCGAATCTCTGTGGCGCGATTCACCGGAAGGCCAGCGTGAGCAAACCACCCATGGCCGCTACGCCGACCGTCAGCCAGGCGATGTAGTCGCCGATGTGTCCGCTGTGGAGTTTGCGTAAGGGTTCGATGCCGGCTGAAAGGGAGCGCGAAGCGGCGCGCGCGGCGCGCGGCAGTCGTCTCTGGAACAGGGCCGCGGCAGCCAAGGCAACGGCCGCGAGGACGGTTGCCAAACCGCGAGCGAATTCGCCAGCCTCCACTGGCGTGCGGACCGGGGCCGGAGGTGGCAAAGGCGTGCGGTCGAGCACGCGCGACTGGTACCCTGCTGTGTCCGTCATGTCGACGGCCGCCTTTCGGGCGCCAACTTTGAGCTGCGGCACGAACCCGATCGCCAGTGCGGCGAAAACCAGCACCGCGGCGGTGCCGGACATGACGGCCGGAGTGCGGGTCTGCCCGCCCGAAGTCTCGCGTTCTTCTTTGATCTTCTTCCCCTCAACCTTGCGTTTGTCTCCCCAACCAAGGAAGACCCGCGCCCCGACTCGCAGTACCGCGCCGCCGGTCAGAGCGGCCGCGAGCGACGCCACGAGAGCGATCCAACCATAGCCGGAGCGCTTGGCCGTCTCGCCCAGAAGAGCCTCGCCGGTAAAGAGCCCAAAGGGCGGCAGGGAGGCCAGCAGAAGCGCCGAAAATCCAAACAGCGCGCCCGTCGCCGGCATGGCGCGTCCATGGCCGTGCAGTTCCATCTCGTCGACTGCGGAGAAGCGGTGTAGCAGGATTCCGCTGTAGCAGAACAGCGCTGCCTTGACGGCGCCGTGGGCCAGCACATAGATCGCGATGGCACCCAAGGCGGATGCCTTGAGCAGCGCCACCCCCATCATCATGATTCCTACGTGGCTGACCGTGGAGAAGGCCAGCAATCGCTTCAGATTGCGCTGGGCGAAGCACATTACGCCTCCAACGATCGCAGTCAGGAGCGCGAAGCCCATAAGGATTCCCCGCAGCGGAGCCTGATGCGATCCCAGCAGTCCGGCGAACACCGTCCAGTAGACGCGCAGCGCGCCGTATAGTCCGAGTTCGACCATGACGCCCGAAAACAGCATGCAAACAGGAGTGGGAGCCACCGCGTGGGCGTCGTCGAGCCAGAAGTGAAAGGGAGCGACCGCCGCCTTCACAAGGAACCCGCACGTGATAAACGCGAACGCCGTGAGCGCGAGCGCATCGGGTGAATGCCCGGCGGACGACATCGCGCGCCCGATCTGCGCCATGTTGAGCGCGCCCGTGCGGCCGTAAAGCAGAGCGACTCCGGTGAGGGCGAGAAACGCGCCCACCGTGTTGGTGACCGCAAAGTTCAATGCGCCCTGCAGCGGCTTGGGATCTTCCGTTTTGTAGCCGCAAAGCGCATAGGCGGCCGCGCCCATCAACTCGAACCACACGAAGAGGTTGAACATATCCCCGCTGAGGGAGAACCCGCACATGCCGGCCAGAAAGACGAGCATCAGGACGTGGAACAGGGTGCCGACGGACTCAAAATACTTGAACGAGAACACGAAGGCGGCGACTACCAGCAAGCTAGCGAGCAGGGCTGCGCCCGCTCCCACAGGATCGATGGTCAGCGAGATCCCGAGCGCGACTCCGCCGCGAGGCCGCCATCCTCCCATCCAATAGACGATCGGCTGGGCGAACGAAAGCTCGAGCAGCCGCGCCGTCAGGATGACGTTTAGGATTGAGGTTCCGAGCGCCAGGGATTCGGTGAGCCGTCGAGGCCAGAAATCCCGGCCGGCCGCCAGAAACGCCGCCACAAGGAGCGGAAAGGCAATGGGCAGCGGTGGAATTTGATGGGTGAGTGTCACTGCCCTTCCCATGGCCGCCGGCCGGCTCTAACCTTCCAGCTCGCGCAACTTGTCCGGGTCGAGCGTGCCCGAGTGTTTGTGGATCTGCACCGCCAGCACCACGACCAGGGCGAGCACGGTCGCCTCCACCACGATGTCTGTCAGCGTCAGCGCCTGCACCACGGGATCCACGGCGCGCGCGCCCACGGGAATGTCGGCAAACACGGGCGCCGCGCCACCGGTACGATAGCCGATGCTAAGCAACAGAACGTACGTCGAGGACTGCATCACGGCGAGGCAGATCGCCAGGTGCATCCAGTTGCGGCTGGTTACAATGCCGTAAAGACCCGCGGCGAAGACCCAGATCGCCACGGCATACCCCATCCAGCCCATCAGCCATTCGAGGCCGCTCACCCGTTTCTCCCGCGCTGCATGATTTCCAAGGCGTGTTCGAGAAACGATTGCATCGCCAGCACAATCCCAGCTGCCACCTCTATGCCGGTCAAGACGCTGATAAGGAAAATAGTTCCGCTCGAAAACACGCTGCCGGTCTTGCCGAGCGGCAGAATATTCTCGAGAAAATTCTTCCCGGCCGCGAGCCCTGCGAGTCCGACGAGCGCAAATCCACCCGCACCTGTAGCCTCGGCTATTTCCACGAGCCGAGGCGAAGTGACCGCCTTGAATTCGTCCAGCTTGCCTGAGAGGTAGACCATCAGGGGCGCAGTGGCCAGAATCAAGCCTCCCTGGAAGCCGCCTCCAGGCGTGAGCTGCCCATGAAACACGATGTACAATCCGAAAATCACCATCGGCCCGACCAGCGCCAGGGTGAAGGCGCGCATGGCGTCACTGGCGGCCGGCGGGCCATTCGGATCTTCCTCGGGATTCTCCTTGCGAAGTTCATCGTGTTGCTGCCGCAGGATCAGCAACACGCCCATCACCGAGCCAAAGAGGATGAACTCTTCCCCCAGAGTGTCGAACCCGCGAAAGTCAAAGTTGATGGCGGTGACCACGTCGGTAGCGTGGCGCTCCGGGACGGAGATCGCGTTCAGCACGTCGCCGTATGGACCCGCATAGTGGCCGACGGGCCGCAGTCCGCGCGCGCCCGCGGCGAAGAATGCGGCGAAGCCCGCCAGGGAGACTGCGAACAGGATGAGTCGCATGCGACCGCTCATTTCTTTTTGTTTTCCCGTTCACGCTCGCGGGTATGGCGGCGCACTTCAGCGAGACCCAGCATGATCAGCATGGGTAAAGCCACCGCACCCACCACAATCTGCGACAGAGCCACGTCGGGCGCCTGAAAAACGAAGAACATCAAGGCGAGCAGCAGCCCGTAGAAGCTGAGCCCGATGGTCTGGTCGCGGGGAGCGCGCGTCAGGACCAGGGCAAGCGCCGCCGCGGCCAGGAGCAGCAGGGCCCAAAGCTGGATGAGCAGAAGAATCACGAAGGGCGCTCCTCGTGAGCTCGTTCCTCCATCACATGCTCTCCTGGTTGCGGCTCCCAGGCGCCCAAGTCGCGGATGCGCGCCATCCGCGCCGTAGCGTGCGAGAGCACCGCATTCATCAAGAGCAGCACCCCTGCCACGAGCAGCGCTTTTACGCCAGCCTGATTCATACCCTCCTGCAGCAGAACAGCCCCGGCGACGCAGGGGGCAGAAATCGTTGCCACGGGACCGAGGTAGTGAAGTTTCTGGTACGGGTCGCGCATCACCAGCACGCCCACCATCGAAACGATGGTCACCAGCACGGCGGCCGCCAGTAGAATCGCGATAATGATCTCGTGCTTCACAAATAGCGCTCCAGGAAGCGGACGAACACCAGGCCGCCGCCGAACGCCAGCAGCGCCAGCCCCACGGCGAGATCGTAGAAGGGGAGGCGATGAAAACCCTCGGCGAGCAGAATCAAGAGAAGCACACAAATTGTGTCCGCCATCTCAAGTCCTACCAGCCGGCCGATGGTGCCGCCCTTGAAGCACACGATCCCGCACGGCAGCAGAGCCAGTACCATGACGAAGGCCGCCGCCAGCCACAAGTTCACGGTTGCGCCCCCAGTTTCAGAGCCATAACCGGCACTCCGGCGCGACGGAATTCGTGCAATATAAGCCGTTGCTTCTGCCGATCGATTCCGATCGCCACCGTGTTCGGCGGCACCGTCGTCAGGGCGACAGCCAAGGCCCTGCGCCCCGCCGAGTGCGCGTCGTCGCCGCCGGGGTCGAATTTCACCGAGGCGATCAGGCTGGGCGCCCTGGTGAACAGGTGTCCTACCAGTACCGCGAAGATCTCCCAGGTTCCTTTGGCGATCTGCCACGGCAGCCGCCACACTTGAGATAACTCAACCACGTGCGGCGCAAACCGCGCAAAGTTCTCCGCCTTCACCACCGCGGCGCCCAGCGCTGAAGCGAGCGCCGCCGCGACCCCGAGCAGCATCTCTCCGCCCCTGAAGTTGTCCACTAGCAACAGCCACATGCCAAACATCAGGGCCCACTCTGAGAGAAAGAACAGGACCACATCGCGGGCTGAGCGCCGCTCGGCGCGTTTCGCTCGTAACGGCATGCCTCTTCGCGGCCTCCGTTTTGGTTTGATGACGGTCTTTTGAGTTCCGGGTGCTAGGTGGGAGCGGTGTAACGGTCGCTGATGGCCTGCTTGATTTCCCCTCGGCTTCCTTGCGGAGATGAATTGGAGTCGCGCTCGATTGCCGCCGCCAAATCTGCGAGTTCATTGTCTTTAACCACCGACCTGAACCACTCGGAGTACCCGCCCCGGCGCAGGTGATACATCCAGGTGGCGTCGTCCACGCCCTCCGCAATCTGGACGAAGGTCTTAAGATTTTGCGCGCGCAGGTTCAGCTTCGATTCAGGTCCGCGGAAATAGAAGCTCTGCTGCTCGGAGAGTTCTCCTTCCGCGTACAGGCGAACGTGCCGGCGCCGTTCTTGTGTGCTGCGCGCCGTCTTGACGTGGACCGGGCGTTCCTCACTCGTGCGCAGCCAGACCAGCGCCTCACCCGTTTCGAGCGCGGCGTCCTCACCTTGGGGCGGAGTTGTCTTGACTGCGTTGGAGAGTGCGCCGATGATCGTGAGCGCCTCGTTACCGATCGCGACCACCGCATTGACGTGATCCAGCGCCGCCCGGGCCACGTGCTCGGGATGAACGGTGATCAGAATTGACGATTCCAGAACGTGCGACACGGTCGGCGTCATGGGAGACCAGGACGAGGGCAGCAGATGATGCGCTTCGTCGATCACCAGCCAGTGTGGGCGCGCGCTGCGTAAGCGTAATTCCTGGATCGAGGAGAGCAGCGAGCCAAAAAAGCCCGGCCGGTCGTCGATCGGAACGGCGAGCAGACTCACGATCGCGCTTTGCTCGGGTGACTCCAGCGCCCGCAGGACTACCTTCGCGTCAGGGCGTTCCTTGGCAGTCCCGAATGAAAGCGCGCCGAAAAAATCGTCGTAATCTCCCTCCGGATCAAGCAGACAGAACTGATATTCGTGGGCGAGCAACTGTTCCAGAATCCCGGCGACGGCTGTCGATTTTCCGCTTGCCGATGGGCCCGCAACCAGGATGCCGCCGCCGCGCGGGCTGAAGAGCACCTGCCCGGCAGAATCGCCGACGCGCTGACCTAGGGAGATCCAATGGCGTTTCAGCCTGGAATCGAATTCCGCCAGATCGTCCTCGATCAGCCGGTTCACAAGCTCCGTGACTCCGGCCCCACGGGGCCGGTCGAGGATCACATCCGCGCGTTCTTTCAGCGCGGGCAGGGCGTTGGCGACGGCCACCGCGCACTCGGAAATCCGCAGGAAGGAATGATCGTTCTCGGCATCGCCCACCGAGACCACGTTGTGCGGCGAAAGGCCCAACTCGCCGAGCGCCGCTCTCAGTCCGCTCCCCTTGTTCACGCCGGATGGCAATACCATCACCGCGCCTTTGTTGAAGATCACCTGCAGGTCGAGACCGAGGTCCTTGATGGCTTCGAGCACCTCGACATCGTGAGGCTGCCAGGTGGAGAGGATACAGCGTCCGACCGCAATGGGAACGTTCCGGTCATGCAGCAAGGAAACAAATTTCTGATGGGGAGCCTTGCAGAGAAGCTTC
>Ga0335085_10001939_pt1 | contig 40686 bp, 31 predicted proteins | sample Lox_Sample_45_FD_206712 | JGI IMG/M metagenome (GOLD analysis project Ga0335085, IMG submission 206712) | Soil microbial communities from Loxahatchee National Wildlife Refuge, Florida, United States - Lox_Sample_4.5 | ecosystem: Environmental > Terrestrial > Soil > Wetlands | place: USA... | reverse complement strand
CCCATGGCGACGAGGGTGAGGCCGCCCAGCAGCAGATAACTCGCCGTGAAGGCGAGCGGGTCGCACTCCGGCTGCGATTCGCGGATCGCCGCGGTCGCGAGCGCCCAGGCGAGCGCGCTGCCGAGGACGACCAGCTGCCAGCCGAAGCGGGCATGGAGTCCGACCCCGTGCGCCGATACGAGGATCGCGACGCCCACGAAGCCGACGAAGAGGCCGAGCCATGTGCGCTTGCTCACCGGCGTCGAGTGGCGGCCGTACATGCCCGTGAAGGCGATCCAGAACGCCGAGCTCGCGCTGATGAGCGCGACCTGGCTCGAGGCGACGTGCTGCAGGGCGAGCACGTTCAGGCCGTTGCTGACTGCGATACCGAGCAGCGCCGCGGCCACGACCAGGCGCCAGTCGCGCGCGCGCCTCGGCAGGGGGAGCCCGCTCGCATGGGCGAGCAGCGTCAGCAGCGTTCCCGAGAAGCAGAAGCGGATCCCGCCCGCGAGCAGCGGCGGGAGCTCGGTCGCCATGATGCGGCCGACCGCGTAGCTGACACCCCACACCAGGTAGATCGTGACGAAGCACGCCTGCACGAGCCTGTGGTGGCGCGTCGCGAACAGCGCCGCGAGCGGTGGAGCGGGGGCGGAGGCGGTGGCGACGCCGGTCCCGTCGGGCGATGCGCTCATCAGAAGTCCGCGTGGTGCGCCTCGAGAAGCGTCGGACCCCGGGCGCCGAGCGCAGCACGCACCCCTTCGACGAGGGCGTCCGGCCCGCGTACGCGCAGCCCCCGCGCACCACAGGCCGCGGCGAACGCCTGAAAGTCGGGGTTGCGCCCCGCGACGCCGACCGGCTCGATGCCCCCGGCCAGCATGTCGTCGCGGATCTGCGCGAGCGCCTCGTTGTTCCAGACGACGATCGGCAGCGGCAGTTGCAGCTCGACCGCGGTCATGAGCTCCTGCAGCGTGAACTGCAGGCCAAAGTCTCCGGCCAGCGCGATGATCGGCCGCCGCGGCGCGGCGATCCTGGCGCCGATGGCCGCCGGCAGCGCGAACCCGAGCGTGCCGTAACCGCAGGGATGGAACCAGCTGCCGGGCCGATCGGCGCCGAACGCATAGTTGCCGGTGTAGGCGATCTGGGTCATATCGCTGAAAACGACACCGTCGGGAGGAACGGCGGCGCGCAACGCGCGCACGGCCGAGAGCGCCGCGCGCCAGTGGGCGCCGATCTGCGCCTCGATGGCGAGGCGTGTGGCGCGGACATCGCCCGCGGCGCTGCGCCAGCCGCGGTGCGCCGGCAGCGCCGGGGTGAGCGCCTCGAGGGCGGCGCGCGCGTCCGCATGAATCGTCACCGCCGCCGCGGCGTCCGTGCCGAGCTGCGCGGCATCGATGTCGATGCGGATGAGACGGCCCGGGAAGCTGAGGCGCGTCGTCGTGTAGACGTCGGTCTCGGCGAGCTCGGTGCCCACCGCGAGGACCACGTCGGCCGCCGCCATCAGCTCCTGCGTGGCGCGATACGGCAGGCTGGCGCCGAGATTTCCGGGGTGACTCTCCGGGATGACGCCCTTGCCGGCGGTCGTGGTGACCAGATAGCCATCGACGGCGTCCAGGAGCGCCGTCAGCGCCGCACCCGCGTGGCGTGCTCCGCCGCCCGCGACGATCAGCGGGCGCTGCGCGCGCTCGAGGAGCTCGCGCGCCGCCCCGATGGCGGCGGCGGGCGCCGGTGGCGCGCTGTAGGTGCGCGCGTAGCGCTCCGGCTCGAGCGTCGTCGCTTCAGCGAGCAGGTCGAGGGGAATGCCGAGGTAGGCGGGCCGCGGCCGGGCGCCGCCGAGATAGGCAAATGCGGCGGCGAGGTGCGCGCGCAGTTCCGCGGCCGAGTTCGCGTGTAGGGCGAGCCCGGCGGCACCGGCCGCCACGGCGCGCTGATCGGCGAGCTCGTGCAGCACGCCCCAGCGCCGCCCGAGCGAAGCGCGCACCGGAGTGCTGGCGATGACCAGCATCGGCACCGAATCCGAGGCGGCCTGGGCGATTGCGGTCAGCGCGTTGGTGAGCCCGGGGCCTGAGATGACGAATACTGCGGCGACGCGGCCGCTCACGCGCGCAAAGCCATCGGCGGCGAAGGCGGCGTTCTGCTCGTGGCGGGCGAGCACGTGGCGCACGCGCCCGGAGTCGAGTCCGCGGTACAGCTCGATGTTGTGCACACCCGGAATCCCGAACGCGATGTCGACGCCGTTGGCCGCCAGCGTCTCGATCACGTAGCGTCCGACTGTGCGGGTGGCTGCGCTCATGCCCTTGAAATGTTAGCACCGCCCACGCAGAGTTAGCTGCGTGAAATTCTCCTCTCTCACCGGGCGGATCGGCGGCACCGGCGCCGACGCCTGGCTCACGCACTACCAGGCGGCCGAGGCGCGCGCGCGTGGCGAGGACGTGATCGTACTCAGCGTCGGCGATCCCGACATCGATACCCCCGCCCCGGTGCTCGAGCGCGCCATCGAGCAGCTGCGCCGCGGCGACACCCATTACGTCCCGCCGGCCGGCCGGCCGGAGGTGCGCGCGGCGATTGCGCGCGCCCACAGTGCGCGCACCGGACAGGCGGTCAGCGCGGCCAATGTCGTCTATCTTGCCGGCGCGCAGAACGCGCTGTTCGTCGCCTCGCTGTGCCTGGCGGGCCCCGGCGACGAAATCGTGAGCTTCGAGCCGATGTACCCGACCTATCCGGCGACGCTCGAGGTCGCGGGCGCGCGGCTGGTGCACGCGCCCGCGGGCGCGGGGCTGCGTCCGGACCTCGCGGCGCTGGCGGCCCTGGTCACGAGCCGGACCCGCGCCATCGTCTGGGCGAGCCCCAACAATCCGAGCGGCATCATCTTCAACGAGGCAGAGCTCGCAGTGCTCGGCGAGCTGGCACGCCGCTACGATCTGTGGTTGATCGCGGACGAGGTCTACGCCGGGCTCGCCCCCGGGGGCCGGGTGCCGGGGCTCGCAGCGCGCCTGCCGGAGCAGGTCGTGACGCTCGGGAGCCTCTCGAAATCGCACGCCATGACGGGCTGGCGCGCCGGCTGGCTCGTCGGCCCGCGTGAGCTTGCGGCCAAGGCCGAGCTGCTCGCGATGTGCATGCTGTTCGGCCTGCCGGGCTTCGTGCAGGAGGCAGTCATCACCGCGCTCGACATCGCGGCCGACGCCGAGGGGCGTATCCGCGACTACTGCCGGACACGCCGGCAGCGCTTCGCCGCGGGCCTCGCCGGCATCGGCGGGTTGCGGCTCATCGAGCCCGAAGCCGGGATGTTCATGCTGATCGACGTGAGCGGCACGGGACTGACGGGCCGCGAGTTCGTAGCCGCGCTCTACGCCTCGCAGAAGGTCTCGCTGCTCGACGGCGCGGCCTTCGGCGCTGCGACCGCCGGCTGCGTGCGCGTGTGCTTCGCGACCGAAGAGGCCACGATCGACGAGGCCTGCGCGCGGATCCGGCGCTTCTGCGCGACGGAGCTGTCAGCCGCGCGCTGAGGGCCCTGCGACGGCGAGGCGCGCATGGCGGCGCCCGTAGGCGGCGTACAGGGCGAGGCCGAGGACGCTCCAGGCGAGGAGCTGCAGCCAGGTGCTCGCCGGCAGACTGAGCATCAGCGCCACACAACTGGCCGCGCCGAGCACGGGCACGAGCGGAACCCACGGCGTACGGAACGGACGCCGCGCCCCGGGATCGAGGCGGCGCAGCACCAGCACTCCGACGCACACCAGGGTGAAGGCCAGCAGCGTGCCGAGGGAGATGAGCTCGCCGAGTGCCCCGAGCGGCACGACGCCGGCGATCAGCGCGGCGGCTGAGCCCGTCAGCAGCGTGCCGAGCGCCGGTGTGCGGCGCGCACCGCTCACGCGGCCGAGCGCCGCCGGCAGCAGGCCGTCGCGCGCCATCGAGTAGAAGATGCGCACCTGACCGAAGATGCTGGAGAGCACCACGGACACGAGTCCGACGAGCGCGACGATGCTCACCAGCGCCTTGACCGACCCGAGGGGTACGTGCGCGGCCGACAGCGCGTAGTAGAGTGGATCGGCGACCGCCAGCGAGCGATAGTCGGCGAGGCCGGTGGTGACGATGCTGACACTGACGTAGAGAACCGTACAGACGAGCAGTGAGGCGAACAGGCTCCAGGGGAGGGTGCGCTGCGGGCAGCGCGCATCTTCCGCCAGCGTCGAGACGCCGTCGAAGCCGAGATAGGCGAAGAAAAGAATTCCCGCCCCGCGCGCCAGCCCCGACCAGCCGAACTGCCCGAAGCCGCCGGCATTCTCGGGGATGAACGGCCGCCAGTTGCCGGGGTGAACGTAGCGCGCGCCGACGACCACCAGCACGATGAGCGCGAGCACCTTGGCGAGCACGATCGCCGCGTTGACCGCGGCCGAAGTGCGCGTTCCGGCGAGCATGAGAGCCGTGCAGGCCAGCACCAGCGCGACCGCGGGCAGGTCGAACCAGGCGCCGGTCGCGACCAGGTGGCGCTGGGCGTCGAGCGCGAAGGGCGCCTGCGAAAGCAGCGTCGGAAAACCCACCCCGAGATCGCGCAGCGCCGCCTGCGCGTAGCCGGACCAGCTGATCGCCACCAGTGATGCGGAGAACAACCACTCGAGCACCAGGCTCCAGCCGATGACCCACGCGGGGAGCTCGCCGAGCGTCACGTAGGCGTAGGAGTAGGCGCTGCCCGAGATCGGCACCATGGCGGCGAACTCGGCGTAGCACAGGCCCGCCAGGAAGCAAGTGATGCTGGCGAGCACGAAGGCAAGCGACACCGCCGGACCCGTCTGGTGGGCGGCGACCTCGCCGGTGAGCGAGAAGATGCCGGCGCCGATGGTGCTGCCGACACCAAAGGCCGTCAGGCTCCAGAAGCCGAGCGTGCGCTCGAGGCGCGGACCGCGTTCCCCACGGCTCTCGGCGACGCACAGCGCGACGGACTTGCGCCGCAGGATCGCAAGGCCGCGAGCGCCCGTCACGAGTTACTTCGGAATGGTTCCCGTCGGGGTGAGCTTGTCGATGACGCCCGGCAGTGCCTGCGAGAGCTTCTGCGCCAGATCCTGCGGGCTCATGCCGGTCTTAGCGGCGAGCTGGGCGAGGACCGGACTGCTGCCGAAGACCTTGCTGATCTGCTCGGGCGAGATCGCCTGATTCGCCCCGGTCGACACCCAGGAGCGCGCCGTGGCGCCGAGCCCCTGACTCTCCAGCTGGCTCACGATCCCCTGCACTCCACCGTGCTGCTGAACGAACGTGTTCACCACGGTGGCCATTTCGGCGCCCACGACGCCGCCGATCAATCCATCGAGCAGTCCCATGATGCCTCCGCTTCGCGCTCCGGACCGGGCGCCTGACGGTGCGCATTCTGCGCGGTGCGCCCGGCGCGCTCAAGAGCGGCGCGGCCGGCGCGCGGCGCCGCGGTGCGTCGCGGCCCCGCCGCCTGCTGCGCTGCTAAGCGGTTTATTATATTATTATGACGACATTAAAAAGAGCGCCGCATCATGAGACAGGTGAGAACTCTTGGACTGCTCGGTACGGGGGTGATCGGCGGCGGCTGGGCGGCCCGCGCCCTGCACTTTGGCATCGATGTGGTGGCCGCGGACGTCAAGCCCGAGATGGAGGCGTGGATTCGCGGCGCGGTGGCCAACGCCGAGGGCGCCCTGTCGCGCCTCACCTTTGCGCCGCTGCCGCCGAAGGGCAAGCTGTCCTTCACGACCGATCTCAAGCTCATGGCACGCTCGGTCGACTTCATCCAGGAGAACATCCCGGAGCAGCTCGAGCTCAAGCAGCGCATCCTCGCCGAGGTGAGCCGTGAGGCGCCGCGGGACGTCGTAATCGCGTCCAGCACCTCGGGCCTCATGCCGAGCGATCTGCAGCGCGACATGGAGTCTCCCGAGCGCTTCCTGGTCGCCCACCCGTTCAATCCGGTCTACCTGCTGCCGCTCGTCGAGCTGGTGGGAGGGAAGGCGACCGCGCGGGACACCGTCGAGGCGGCGGCCGGCTTCTACACCTACATCGGCATGCATGCCCTGCGGGTGCGGCGCGAGATCCCGGGTCACCTGACCGACCGGCTGCAGGAGGCGCTGTGGCGCGAGATCCTGCACCTGGTGAACGACGGGGTCGCGACCACGGGCGAGCTCGATGAGTCGATCGTCTACGGGCCGGGCCTGCGCTGGGCCGGCATGGGCACGAACCTGATCTACCACCTGGCCGGGGGCGAGACCGGCATGCGCCACATGCTCAGGCAGTTCGGGCCGTGCCTCAAGTGGCCCTGGACCAAGCTCGAGGCACCGGAGCTCACGGAGCAGCTGATCGACCGCATGGTCGAAGGCACGGGCGCCCAGGCAGCCGGGCGCTCGATCCGCGAGCTCGAGAGGCTGCGCGATGACTATCTGGTGGCCATCCAGCAGGTACTGCGCCAATTCAACATCGGCGCCGGCGCGACGCTGCGCTCGCTCGAGGAGCGGCTGTACGAGGCCGGAGCGGCGGCGGTCCGGAGCACGATTGCGGCGGCCGGCACCGCAGCGGCCGCGCCGCTCAAGCTGCTCGAGACGGAAGTGCGTCCTGAGTGGATCGACTACAACGGCCACATGACCGACTCGCGCTACCTGCAGGTGTTCGGTGACGCCACCGATGCGCTGCTGCGCTACGCCGGAGTCGACGACGCCTACCGGCGCGCGGGGCGCACCCTGTATACCGTCGAGTCCCACGTGACGCATCAGGCCGAGGCACGCGCGCTCGAGCCGATCTACGTCACGAGCCGCGTGCTCGAGGTCGACGACAAGCGGCTGCGCCTCTTTCACGTTCTGCACCGGCGGCGCGACGACGCCCAGGTGGCAACCGCCGAACAGCTCTATCTGCACGTCGACACCCGGGCCGGCAAGGCGGCGCCGATGGAGGCCGCGGTGCGCGAGCGCCTCGCGGCACTCGCGGCGGCGCAGGCACAGCTGCCGCAGCCGCGCGAGGCAGGCCGGCTCGCCGGCAAGGCGCGCTGATGCCGAAGATCGTCGATCACGAGCGCCGGCGCGACGAGATCGCGCTGGTCGCCTGCCGGGTCGTGGCGGAGTACGGCTTCGACCAGGCGACCATCGCCCGTATCGCACGCGAAGCCGGCTACACCACCGGCATGGTGGCGCACTACTTCGACACCAAGCAGGAGATCATCATCGCGGCGCTGCGCCTGATCCTGCGCCGCATCGAGGAGCGGCTCACGGCGGCCGCCGGGGAGGGCGATCGGGAGCTTCTGGCGCTGCTCACCGAGGCCTTGCCGGTCGATGCGACCCGCTTCACCGAGTGCGTATTCTGGACCGCGTTCTGGGGGCAGGTGTCGGCGGATGCGCGCCTGAAGCGCATCAACGCCTGGATGCACCGCGAGTACCTCAAGCTGTTCGAGCGCTGCCTGGCGCGCGGCTGGCGCGAGTGGCCGCAGTGGTCGCCGCAGATCCGCGCGCAAGTACTGCGCTCGGTGGTCACCTTCATCAACGGCCTCACCGCGAGCGTGGTGGCGAGCCCGCGCGAATGGCCCGCGGCGCGTCAGATCGGGCAGCTGCGGCTGCAGCTCGAGATGCTGCATGCATGGGCGCCCGGCGCCGTGATCGCCGGCCCGGTGCGCCGCAGCCGCCGGGCCGCCGCGGCCATTGCTTAAGGAGTGCACCGTGGATTTCAGTCTGAGCGAAGAGCAGCAGCTGATCGTCGACAGCACGCGCAAGTTCGTGCGCGAGGAGCTGGTGCCTCACGAGAGCGAGGTCGAGGAGACCGGGGCGGTGCGCCCCGAGCTCCATCGCGAGCTGCGGGCCAAGGCGCAGGCGGCCGGCCTGTTCTCGGCCAACATGCCCGCGGAAGTCGGCGGCGCCGGTCTCGAGGGCGTCGCCTGGGTGCTGTACGAGAAGGAGCTCGGGCACACGAGCTACGCGCTGCAGTACGGCTGCGTGGCGCGTCCGTCCAACATACTGCTTGCCTGCGGCGGCGAGCAGCGCGAACGCTACCTGCTGCCTGCCGTGCGCGGCGAGCGCACCGAGTGTCTGGCGATGACCGAGCCGCAGGCCGGATCGGACCTGAGGGGCATGAAGACGACCGCCCGCGAGCAGGGGGGCGATTTCGTCATCAACGGCACCAAGCATTTCATCAGCCACGCCGATCACTCGGACTTCGTCATCCTGTTCGCCGCCAGCGGCGAGGAGCAGGGCCCGCGCGGCAGCAGGAAGCTGATCACCGCGTTCCTGGTGGACATGGGAACGCCGGGCTTCACGGTACGGCGCGGCTACCGCAACGTCTCCCATCGGGGCTACACCAACAGCATCCTCGAGTTCAGCGACTGCCGCGTACCGAAGTCGGCGGTGCTCGGGGAGGTTCACCAGGGCTTCGAGGTTGCCAACACCTGGCTAGGCGCGACGCGGCTGCAGGTCGCGGCCAACTGCTTAGGGAGAGCCGAGCGGGCGCTCGCACTCGCCACGCAGTGGGCGGCCGACCGCCGCCAGTTCGGTCAGCAGATCGGCAAGTTCCAGGGCGTCGCCTTCAAGCTCGCCGACATGGCGGTCGAGCTGCGTGCGGCGGAGCTGCTCACGCTCGAGGCGGCCTGGAAGCTCGGCGAGCACACCGCCACCGACACTGACATGGCGATGGCGAAGCTCAAGGCGAGCGAGATGCTGGCCATGGTGGCGGACGAGGCGCTGCAGATTCATGGCGGCATGGGGCTCATGAGCGAGCTGCCGCTCGAGCGCATCTGGCGCGACGCACGCATCGAGCGCATCTGGGACGGCACCAGCGAGGTGCAGCGTCACATCATCTCGCGCGCCCTGCTGCGTCCGCTCGGAGGCTAGCAGCGACCCTGGCGGCGCGCGGCCCTGCCCGTGCCTACCGGCCCTTCCACACGGGCTTGCGCTTCTCCGAGAAGGCGCGCGTGCCTTCCTTCAAGTCCTCCGAGCGGATCACCTTCTGCACGGCATTCAGCGCATCGTGCACTTCGAACGCCTGGTGCTCGGGAATCATCTCCGTGTGGCGCAGCAGCTGCTTGATCGCAGGAAACAGCAGCGGCGGCCCGTCGGCCAGCTGCTGCGCGATCTCGCGAGCTTTGGCCACGGCCGCGCCCTTGGGCACCACATGGTTGGCGAGGCCCCAGTGCTTGGCCTCCGTGGCGTCCATCCAGCGCCCGGTCATGAGGAACTCCACCGCCACGTGATAGGGGATGCGGCGGCGCAGCTTGATGGTGCCGGCGTCTGCCAGCACACCGACATTGATCTCGGGGAGCGCGAAGCGCGCGTGCTCCTCCATCACGATGATGTCGGTGCCGAGCACCAGCTCCATGCCGCCCCCGCAGGCGATGCCGTTGACTGCCGCGATGATCGGCTTGTCGAGGTTGCGCGGGTAGTTGAGGCCGCCGAACCCGGCGGCGCCCCAGTCGGTATCGGACTCCTCGCCGGCGGCGGCGCCCTTGAGGTCCCAGCCGGCGCTGAAGAAGCGCTCGCCACCGCCGGTCAGGATCGCGACACGCAGCGTCGCATCGTCGCGGAACTGCTCGAACACCTTGTTGAGGCGGCGGCTGGCCGCGAGGTCGATGGCGTTCGCCTTGGGACGGTCGAGCGTCACCTCGAGGACCGCGCCATTGACTTTGGTAAAGACGCCGCTGGTGGAACTGTTGTTGAGGTCTGACATCTTGCTGTTACTCCGCCAGGCGGATCAGGGCATCGACCGCCACCGCGCCCGAGGGCCGCACGATGACGGGATTGATGTCGAGCTCCGCCAGTATCCCGAGATTGGCCTGCGCGTAGCGGGCGCAGGCGAGCGCGGTCTCGACCAGCGCCGGCACATCGCCGGCCGGCCGGCCGCGGAAGCCGCGCAGCAATCTTGCCACGCGCAGCCGCCCGAGCGCCGCCTCGACGGCTGCCGCATCGAAGGGCGGCAGCAGCGTCACCGAGTCGCGCAGCAGCTCGGTGAACACACCGCCGGCACCGAGTACCAGCAGCTGTCCGAACTGGGGATCGACGGTCACACCGATCAGAACCTCGGCTACCCCGTCGGTGACCATCGATTCGATCAACAACGTGTCCGAGAGCGCCGCGAGGCGCTCGGCCGCTTGGGCAGCCTCGGCGCCGCTGCGCACGTTGAGCACCACACCGCCAAGCTCGGATTTGTGCTCGAGCGCGGGACCTGTCGCCTTCATGACCACGGGAAAGCCGAGCGCCTCGGCGGCTGCGCGCGCATTGCGCAGGGGCACCACCGCCGAGCGCGGCACCTGCACGCCATAGGCAGCGAGGGCTGCCTTGGCGTCGTGCTCGGTGAGCGCGCGGGTACGCTCCGCGAGCTGGTGCGGACGCCGCAGTTCGGGGCGCGTGGCGCTGCGCCAGGTCTCGCCGACAGCGCCCGCAAGGTCGAGGGCCTCGAGCGCTTCCCGCTGGCCCTGCAGCGGCACGACTCCCGCCGCGAGGCATTGCTCGCGGGTCGCGGCGGGGAGCGACTCGGGGAGCGAAGAGATCACCGCGCCGCGGCTCGGCGCGCCCGCGCAGGCGGCGACGAACTCCTCGATACCGTGAAGATAGGCGCTGGGGTCGGCCTGACCCTCGGGCGGACAGTCGATCATGAAGCCGACGGCGTCGTAGCCGGCGCGCTGCGCCACCGAGAACATCGCGCGCATACGCGGCCGGTCGAACCACACGTAGGTCTGAAAATCGAACGGGTTGCCGAGCGCGACCCGGTCGGTGAGGATCTCGCGCAGGCTCGCGGCATCTGCCGAGGGCAGCGGCGGGAACTCGAGCCCGAGCTGGCGCGAATTGTCGGCGGTCATCGCCATGTCGCCGCCCGAGGCGCCCATGACGAGCACGCGCTTACCCGGGAGCGGGCCGCCGCAATGAAATATCTTCAGCGTCTCACACAGGGTGCCGAGAGAATCGCAGCGCGCGATGCCCGCCTGGCGGCAGAAGGCGTCGAAGGCGGCATCGGCGCCGGCGAGCGCGCCGGTGTGCGTATGCGCAGTGCGGGCAGCGGCCGCGGTCCGTCCGGCCTTGACGAGAGCGATCGGCTTGCCGGCGGCACGCGCTGCGGCGGCGGCGCGCGCGAAGCGGCTGACGTCCCTGACACCCTCGAGGTAGAGGCCGAAGGCGCTGACGCGCTGGTCGGCGGTGAGCAGCTCGATCAGGTCTTCGGCGGCCAGGCGAGTCTGGTTGCCGACGGTGAGAACCATGCCGATCGGGAGCGAGCGGCCGTTGAAGAGCAGATTGAGCGAGATCGTGCCGCTCTGGCAGATGAGCGCCACGCCGCGTTCACGGCGCGCGCCCACCACCTGGTCGGGCCAAAGCGCCGCGCCATCGAAGAAGTTGATGAAGCCGTAGCAGTTCGGCCCGAAGAAGGGCAGCTCGCCGGCGCTCGTCAGCAGCTCGTCGGTGAGACGCCGGCCCTCGGCGGTGCCGGTCTCGGAGAAGCCGGCGGCGAAGCAGACAAAGCCGCCGGCTCCGCGCGCGGCGAGTGCGGCGGCGAGCGCCGGCGCCTCGCGATTCGGCGCGGCGAGGAAGGCGGCATCCGGTGCCCCGGGCAGCTCGGCGATCGAACGGAAGTACCGTTGCCCGGTGGTCGAGGGGCGCGTCGGGTGGACTCGCCAGAGCTCGCCCTGGTAGCCGATCCGGCGGCTCGCGGCGGCCACGGCGTCCGCCCATTCGCCGCCGATCAGCGCGACGCTGCGCGGCGCCAGCAGCCGCTGCAGGGCGCGCGGCTTCATCGACGCGCGCCGGCTGCGAGGCTCAAGGCGCGCGATCCGGGCCCGAAGTCGCCGGCGGGAGCGGCGGCAGCGAGCGCGGCGATCGCGGCAGCGACCTCGGACGGAAAGGGCTCGGAGCCGGGGTTTTCGCCCTGACGCACGTGCAGCAGCATGAACTCGACGGTCGCCGCCACCGTGCCATCCGGCGCGCGGCGCAGCGTGAAGCCTGCGTGCAGGCGCTTGCGATCGCTGCCGAGGATGGTTACCTCGACCACGATGTGCTCGCTCTGCTTCACCTCGTGCAGGTAATGGACGTGCATCTCGAGTGTATAGAGGGTGCAGCGGGTGCGCTCACGGTAGGCGGCATCGATCCCCACCCGGTCCATGAGGGCGTCGCAGGCGCTGCTGGCGACCAGACTGTAGTAGGCGTCGCGGACGTGGCCGTTGTAGTCGATCCATTCCGGCAGCATCGCCGTCTCGTAGATGGGAATTCCGGCCACGGCGGGAATTCGTGTCCGCTCAGTGGATCTTGAGGCGCTCGCGCGCCTCGGCGGCACTGACCACACGGGCGCCCATGGCCTCGATGATGCCGCGCGCCTTCTCGACCAGCTGGGCGTTGCTCGCATAGACGCCGCGGCTCAGATACAGGTTGTCCTCGAGGCCGACGCGCACGTTGCCGCCGAGCAGCACCGATTGCGCCGCCCACGGCATCTGCATGCGGCTCACCGCGAACGAAGTCCACACACACCCCGGCGGCAGGTAGTTGACCATCGCGAGCAGGTGCGCGGTGTCGGCCGGCACGCCGTACGGGATGCCGGTGCACAGCTGGATGAGCGCCGGTGCGCCGATCAGCTCCTCCTTGATGAGCTGCTTGACGAACCAGAGGTTACCCGTGTCGAACACCTCGAGCTCGGGCTTGACGCGCAGGTCGCGCAGGATGGCCGCGCCCTTACGCAGGTAGTTGGGGGTCGAGACGTAGGCGCGATTGCCGTCGCCGAAGTTGAGCGAGCCGCAATCGAGCGTGGCGATGTCCGGACGGTACAGTCCCTCCTGGCACAGGTCGATCACGTGGCGCATGCGATCTTCCTGGCTGACGAAGTCGCTGCCCTCGGCCGGCGTGTCCGCCAGCCCGTGGTCGCCGACGCAGATGTAGCCGCCCATGCCGCAGGTGAGGTTCACGATCACATCGACCTTGCTCTCGCGGATGCGCTTCACTACCTCGCGGTAGTGGCGTGTCGCCATGCTGAAGGCCCCGGTCTCGGGATCGCGCACGTGGATGTGCACTATGGCGGCCCCGGCGCGCGCCGCCTCCACCGCGGAGGCCGCGATCTGCTCCGGGGTGATCGGACAGTGAGGGCTCTTGGTAACCTTGGTATCGTCGCCGGTGATGGCGCAGGTAATGATGACGTCGGAGTTCATGACGGCCCTCGGCTGCGGCGCGGGTAACGTGGTAATATTATGCCGATAATAATATAGCGCGGCGGCGCGGCGCGGCAAGCCACGCACTGACATAAGGAGCGACCATGCAGACTCAGTTGCTGATCGGCGGGCGTCTCACGGGCGGCGAGGGCCCGGCGGAAACGGTACTCGACGCGGCGAGCGGCGCAGCAATCGCCTCGGTGGCCTCGGCGAGCGCCGAGCAGGTCGAGGCGGCGGTGTCCGCCGCGGAGGCGGCCTTCGCCGGCTGGGCCGGGACGGCGCCGCGCGAGCGTGCCGCGGCGCTCCTGAGGATCGCCGAGGCTCTCGAGCGCGATGCCGCCGCCTACGCGAGTCTCGAGTCGCGCAATACCGGTAAGCCGCTCGCGGCGATGCTGAACGACGAGATGCCCGCGATCGCGGACGTGTTCCGCTACTTCGCCGGGGTCTGCCGCGTCCCGCAGGGACTGGCGGCCGGCGAATACCTGCCGGGGTACACCAGCATGATCCGGCGCGACCCGGTCGGCGTCGTCGGCTCGATCGCACCCTGGAACTATCCCCTGATGATGGCGGCCTGGAAGCTCGGGCCGGCGATCGTCGCCGGCAACACTGTTGTCCTGAAGCCTTCCGAGATGACGCCGCTCACGGTCCTGAAGCTCGGCGAGCAGCTCGCCGAGCTCCTGCCGCCCGGCGTCGTCAACATCGTCTGCGGCCGCGGCGAGCCGGTGGGCAGCGGCATCACGGGCCACCCGCGCGTGCGCATGGTCTCGCTCACCGGGGATGTCGGCACCGGCCAGAAGGTGCTGGCCGCGGCGGCGGGCAATCTCAAGCGCACGCATCTCGAGCTCGGCGGCAAAGCGCCCGTCATCGTCTTCGACGACGCCGATCTCGAGGCGGTGGTGGCCGGAGTGCGCACCTTCGCCTTCTACAACGCCGGCCAGGACTGCACCGCGGCCTGCCGCCTGTACGCGGGCGAGCGCATCTACGAGCGGCTGGTGGCGGACCTGACCGGCGCGGCGCGCAGCATCCGCGTCGGCACCCAGCAGGAGACGGGGGTCGAGATGGGCCCGCTGATCTCGGAGAGGCAGCGCGAGCGGGTCGCGGGCATGGTGGCGCGGGCGGCGGCCGCCGGGCACATGGAGGTCACGACCGGCGGCGCCAGGCGCGCCGGCGGTGGCTTCTTCTACGAGCCGACGGTGATCGCGGGCGCGCTCCAGGCAGACGAGATCGTGCAGCGCGAGGTGTTCGGGCCGGTGGTGTCACGCGCTTCAGCGATGCGGAGCAGGCCGTCCGCTGGGCCAACGATTCGGAGTATGGGCTCGCCTCCTCGGTATGGACGCGCGACGTCGGGCGTGCCATGCAGGTCGCGGCGCGGCTGCAGTACGGCGCCACCTGGATCAACACGCACTTCGCCACCGTGAGCGAGATGCCGCACGGCGGCTTCAAGCGCTCGGGCTACGGCAAGGATCTGTCGGTGTACGCGCTCGAGGACTACACCGTAGTGCGGCACGTGATGGTGAAGCTGTAGCTTGAAGCTCGCATCGGGCATTGCGCTGCGCTGTCCTGCGGCCCGCAAGCCCGGGGCGTCGCGCCTCGCCCTGGCATTCGTCTCCGTGCTGGCGCTCGCCGGCTGCGGCGGCGGCGCGCGCCACGGCGGCGAGCAGGCGGTGCTGCACGTCTACAACTGGGCGGATTACATCGGTACGGATACGATCGCCGAGTTCGAGCGCACGAGCGGAATCCGGGTGGAGTACGACACCTACGACTCCGACGAGACGCTCGAGGCGAAGATGATGGCGGGCGACTCGGGCTATGACATCGTCAGCACCTCGACCGACTACTTCGCGCGCCAGATCAAGGCCGGCATCTACCAGCCCCTCGACCGCAGCAAGCTCTCCAACTGGGGCAATCTCGATCCCCACGTGCTCGCGATCGAGGCCGCCGCCGACCCCGGCAACCGCTACGCCGTTCCCTACCTGCACGCGGTCAATGGCTTCGCCTACAACGTCGACCTGATCCGGGCGCGCATGTCCGACGCGCCGGTCGACAGCCTGGACCTGATCTTCAAACCTGCGATTCTGGCGCGCTTTGCCGACTGCGGCGTGTCGTTCCTGGATTCCCCCGAGGACGTGCTGCAACTGGCGCTCAACTATCTGCACCTCGATCCCAACACCCGGAGCGCCGCCGACTACGCCCGCGCGGAGCAGCTGCTGCTCGCTGTGCGGCCCTACATCAAGGCCTTCGACTCCTCCGAGTACATGAACGGGCTCATCAACGGCGAGTTCTGCATCTCGATGTCGTGGTCCGCCGACTACTCGACGGCGAGCGCACGAGCCCGGGCCGCAGGGGCGGACGTGCACTTGCGGTTCACGGTGCCGAAGGAGGGCGCCAACGGCACCTACGACGCGTTGCTGATCCCGGCCGATGCGCCGCATCCCGGCAACGCCCACCGCTTCCTCAACTTCATCCTCGAGCCGAAGGTGATCGCGGCCATCACCAACGAGATTCACTACGGCAACGACAATCGCGCCGCCGACCCCTACGTCGACCCGCAGATCCTGCACGATCCGACCATCTACCCGACCCCGGAGGTCGAGGCGCGCCTGTATCACTCGCAGGAGGTCGGGCCGGCGCTCGAGCGCATCCGCACGCGTACCTGGACGCGACTGAAAACGGCGCTCTAGGTCGGGCACATCCATGTGCCGGGGCTCACCGCTCCGCGAGCTGCAGCTCGAGCGCGCGGCGCCGTTCGGCCCTGCGCATCAGCCAGCCGGCGGCGAGGATCAGTACACCGACTCCGCAGACGATGAGGCTCGCGAGCGCGTTGATGTCGGGACTCACCCCGAGTTTTACCTTCGAGTAGATCACCATCGGCAGGGTGCTCGCGCCCGGGCCGGATACGAAGCTCGAGATCACCAGGTCGTCGAGCGACAGCGTGAAGCACAGCAGCCAGCTCGAGACGATCGCCGGCGCGATGATCGGCAGCGTGATCTCGAGAAAGGCGCGCGCGGGGTGCGCGCCGAGATCCATGGCGGCCTCCTCCAGTGAGCGGTCGGCGCTCGCGAGCCGCGCCTGCACCGTGATGGTTACGTAGGCCGTGCAGAAGGTGACGTGCGAGATGACGATGGTGGTGAAGCCGCGGTGCGGCCAGGAGATGAGCTGCACCATCGACACGAACAGCAGCAGCTGGGTGATGCCGGTGATGATCTCCGGCATCACCAGCGGTGCGTTCACCATTCCGGTGAGCAGCAGCCGGCCGGGGAAGCGCGCGAAGCGCACCAGGGCGATGGCGGCCAGCGTTCCGAGCAGCACCGCCGCGCTCGAGGCGCTCACCGCCACCTCGAGCGACAGCAGCGCCGCCTCGAGCAGCTGGCGGTTGTGCCACAGCGCGCCGTACCAGGCGGTGGAGAAACCTCCCCACACATTGACGAGCGGCGAGGCGTTGAATGAATAGCCGACCAGCACCAGGATCGGGACGTAGAGGATCGCGATGCCAAAGCACAGCACCGAGAAGAGAAACAGCGAGCCGCGCCGCTCCACGGGGTTTCAGGCCTCGAGCTGGCGGACGTTGTAGTACTGGTAGACGGCGATCGGGCCGACCAGCAGCAGGAGAAAGGCGATCGCCACGGCGGCGGCCACCGGCCAGTCGTGATTGCCGAAGAACTCGTCCCACAGCACTCGGCCGATCATGAGGTTGTTCGGGCCGCCGAGGAGCGAGGGGATGACGAACTCGCCCACCGCCGGGATGAACACCAGCATCGAGCCGGCGATCATTCCCGGGACCGACAGCGGCAGCGTGACATCGAGAAAGGCGCGCCACGGGGGGCTGCCGAGGTCGGCGGCTGCCTCGAGCAGCGTCGCGTCGAGCTTCTCGAGCGTCGCGAACAGGGGCAGCACCATGAAGGGCAGATAGGAATAGATGATGCCGAGATAGACCGCGAGACTGGTGCGCATGATGCGCAGCGGATGATCGATGAGCCCGAGATCGAGCAGGACGGTGTTGAGCAGGCCGTTGTCGCGGATGATGCCCTCGAGGGCGTAGACGCGCAGCAGGAACGAGGTCCAGAAGGGCAGCATGATGACGAGCAGCAGCACGCTCTGGGTAGCGCGCGGCGCCTGCGCGATCGCGTAGGCCATGGGGTAGCCGAGCGCCAGACAGATGAGCGTGGAGAACAACGCCGTGCGCAGCGAGTAGAGGTAAGCGACCCCGTACACCTGGTCGGTGAAGAGGTAACGATAATTCGCGAGCGTCGCGGCGAGCTGCAGGCCGCGGGCGTGCGTCCAGGTCAGCACGTCGGTGAACGGCGGTACGCGGGCGGCGGTCTCGGCGAAGCTGATCTTGAAGGCGAAGGCGAACGGCACGAGGAAGAACAGCAGCAGGAAGATGAGCGGCGGCAGAATGATGAGCCAGCGGCCCGCGCTTCCGGTCGTTCTCATGGTATGTGCGCGCTGCGTCCGGTTACCCGGGAACTATTGTGCGGGATTAGGCCGCCGCCCGGTAGGACGCGCGCCCTTGAGGGGCGCCGGGCGGCTAGCCGGCGCGGCGCGGCGGGCGGCGGGTGCGCTCGCGCACGGGGGCGGGGAACTGGCCGGGGAACACCGAGCGCAGATAGGCGAGGGCACGCGCTACCAGCGCGCGCCGCTCGATGTTCTGCTCGTTCTGGAAGGCAATTCCCTGCCACAGCACCTCGAGCACGCCGATCAGCCCGAGCGCCACCGCGTCGGCATCGAGATGGGTCGTGCCCGTCTGGGCGATCAGCTCGCGCGTCAGCTCGCGGACCAGCGCGGCGAAATCCTCGTCCTTCTGCCCGCAGATCTCGAGATACTCCTGGCGTGAGCTGGCCTCGCCCCAGAAGGAGTACCAGACCGACACCTTGCGGGGACTGGCGATCTCGGGGTCCAGGTACAGCTCGACCAGCAGGCCGAGCGCTACGACCGGGGAATGCTTCAGCGCGGCCACGGGCTTGAGCACCCGCTGCTCGAACTCGGAGGCGAGGTACTCGAGGGCCGCAACGAGCATCGCTGCCTTGGACTTGAAGTAGAAACGCACGATGCCTGGCGACAGCCCGGCGAGGGCCACCACCCGGCTGACCGTGGTGCGCGAGGGTCCGTAGATATGCAGTGCCGAGATGCAGGCCTCGATGAGGCGCTGCCGTGCGCGCACCCGCCCGGGGCGCGCGCCGTCCCCGGAGGCTGCCGCCAGCGCCGCTGAGGACGGAATCGACACGCGCCGCGACACCGCCGGCTCAGGCAAAGCGCGCCGGCGCACTGGGCAGGCGTACCTCGGGGATGCGCGCGCGCAGCAGGTTGTGAAACTCGAGCATCCATTTCTCGATCTGCGACAGCGGGCCGGGCCGATAGTGGCTGTCGGCGACGCCGCGCTGCAGCCGCTCGCACAGCTCCCGGTCCTCGTCGTTCACCTGCATGTTGATGCGGTTGCCGAGCCAGCGCACCAGCCGCATCTCGCGCCGCCCGTCGGGCCGGCCGAAGGAGGCGCTCCTGATCAGCGCCTTGCCGGGTCCGCGCGGCAGCACCTGAAAGAAATCCATCTGCTCGGGGAAGATGTCGATGCCGTGGTTGGGCAGATAGCTGTAGAAGCGCCAGCTGCGGCGCTCGCGCTCCGGCAAGTGCGGCGCGGTCACCTCGCCGACGTACTTCTGATAGAGGCGCTCGCTCCAGCGCGGCGAGGGCGTGTCGCGCATCCAGCTGATGCCGCGTCCGATGCCGGGCACGCCGCGCTGATCCTCGTAGTCGGGCGTGAACATGCGCGACAGGCCCGGATGGCCGATCGGCACGTGATAGGACTCGAGATAGTTGTCCATCGCGATCTTCCAGTCGACGTTCCACTCCTCGCGGAACAGGGGCTGCGTCGGGACGAGCTCCTCGAGGCGGTAGGGTGCCAGCTCCTCCATGAGCGGCGCCCACGCCTGCGACGGTGGTGGCGGCGGCTCGGCGGCGAGGCATAACCAGACGAAGCCGAGTGCCTGCTCGCAGTGCACGTGCCCGAGCCCGTGCTCGCGCAGGTCGAGATCGGGAAAGCTGTCGCGCGCGGGAGTCGCGAGCAGCGACCCGTCGTAGCGGTAGCTCCAGCCATGGTAGGGGCAGGTGATGCGCCCGGGACAGTGCCCCGCACCCTCGAGCAGGCGCGTGCCGCGATGCCGGCAGGTGTTGGCGAAGGCGCGGATCGCGCCGCTCCCATCGCGCAGCACGATCACGCTGTCGCTCGCCAGCTCGAAGGTGACGTAGTCCCCGGCGCGCGGGATCTGGCTCACGTGGCAGGCGATCTGCCAGCTGGGCCTCAGGATCCGCTCGAGCTCGAGTCGGGTCATTTCGGGATGGTTGTACACCCAGGCCGGCAGGGAGCGCGCGGGCGCGGCCGGCGGGGCTTCGAGCGGACGGGCGCTGGGGGAGCTCATGGGGGGCACTCCTGGCTGCTTCTATACAGCTGTTTAATTTTACCCCAAAAAACTATATGATTATATAGTCGGGTTGGTTTCCGGACGGCCGGAATGTTGTCCCGAAAGGCACCACTGGGGAGCGAGGCCGCCATGGCGAGAACCATGACCAGGAACCACGAGCACTTCCGGCGGGCCCTCACGAGGCTGCCTCTCGGAGTGGCGTCGAATTTCCGCTACTGGGGCGAGGACCGCACCATCTACGTCAAGGAGGGGCGCGGCGCGCGCATTACCGACCTCGACGGCAACGTCTACGTCGACTACCGCATGGGCTATGGCCCCTCGATCCTCGGCTACGCCGATGCGCGCGTGGACGCCGCGGCGCGCGAGGGCATGAAGGTCGGCGGCGTGTTCGCTCTCTCGACCGAAGCCGAGTACGAGGTCGCGGAGCGCATCGCGCGCATGGCGCCGGCCGCCGAGCTGGTGCGCTTCTCCAACTCGGGCACCGAGGCGGTGATGGCAGCGCTGCGCCTGGCGCGTGCCTACACCAGGCGCGACGACTACGTGATCCTCGAGGGCAGCTACCACGGGCTGTTCGATGCGGCCATGTGGTACACGCCCATGGACAAGTGGCAGAAGGTGGGCGATCCCGAGGTGCATCCCTACAGCGAGGGCGTGCCGCTGTCGACGCGCCAGTTCGCGCACTTCGTGCAGGCCAACGACGCCAACCAGCTCGAGGACGTCTTCAAGCGCCACGGCGACCGCATCGCCTGTCTGCTGGTCGAGCCGATCATGGGTAACTGTCTCGGCATCGCCGCCGAGCCGTCCTACGTGCGCGCGGCGCGCGAGCTGTGCGACCGCTACGGCGTGGTGATGATCATCGACGAGGTCAAGACCGGCTTCCGAGTGGCGCGCGGCGGCGTGCAGGAGCTCTACGGGGTGCGCGCGGACCTGTGCACCTTCGCCAAGGCGATCGCCAACGGCTATCCGATCTCGGTGCTCGCGGGGCGCGAGGACATCATGCGCAAGCTCGGCAAGGGCGTCGCTCACGGCGGCACCTACACCGCCCACCCGGTGTCGCTGGCGGCCGCCGCCAAGACGCTCGAGATCCTCGCCGAGACCGATGCGCTCGCCCAGCTTGCGGCCTACGGCACGCGCTTGCGCAGCGGCATGAGTTCGATCCTGAAGGCGCGCGGCATTGCCCACAGCTTCGTCGGCCATCCCTCGATGAGCGGTCTGTACTTCGCGCACGATCCGCCGCGCACTTACCGCGACTGGAAAGGCAGCGACTACACCTTCTACGATGCCACCGCGAAGGTGCTGCACGACGAGTGCATCCTGTGCGAGCCCGACTCGCGCGAGCCGTGGTTCGTCTCGGCCGCGCACGATGAGTCCTGCCTCAAGGACACACTGCGCGCCTTCGAGATCGCCATCGACCGCACCCTGGACGCGTTGCCCGGCACGCGCCGCACCGAGTTCGGCCTGATGCGCGGTGAGCCGGCGGCGTGAGCCGCCGCGCCGCCAGCCGCCACGACGCGATCGTGGTGGGCGCCGGACACAACGGGCTGGTCGCGGCCTGCTATCTGGCGCGCGCCGGCCTCGACGTCCTGGTGCTGGAGCGCAACCCCTACATCGGCGGCGCGGCCGTGAGCCGCCGGCTCTACGACGGCTTCACCTATTCGAACTGCTCCTACGTCTGCAGTCTGCTGCGGACCGAGATCATCCGCGCACTCGAACTGCCGCGCTTCGGGCTGCAGATCATCCCCTACGAGGGCGGCTGCACCCTGATGCGCGGTGGCGGGCACCTGGCGCTCTACGACAATCACGATGCCCTGCGGCGCGAATTCGCGCGCCATTCCCGCCGCGACGCGGAGGCCTACGACCGCTTCGTGCGCGACATGCTGCGCCACTGCCGCTTCATCAAGCCGCTGCTGCTGCGTACGCCGCCCGATCCCACCTCGTTCCGGCCCCGCGACCTGCGCGAGCTGCTGTGGCTCGGCCGGCACTTCGGCCGGCTGGGCGAAGCGCGCCTCTACGACACGCTGCGCTTCTTCACCATGAGCTGCGCGGACATGCTGGAGGAGTACTTCGAGAGCGAGATCGTCAAGGCGCATCTCGCCGGCAGCTCCATCATCGGTACGGCGCTCGGGCCGCGTTCGCCCGGCAGCGCCTACGTGCTGCTGCACCACTATATGGGGAGCATCGACGGTGCGGTGGGCGCCTGGGGCTTCGCGCGCGGCGGCATGGGGGCGATCACGCGCTCGCTCGCCGCCTCGCTCGAGGCAAGCGGTGGCGCGGTGCGCGCCGAGGCGCCGGTCGAGCGGATCACGGTGCGTAATGGGCGTGCCACCGGAGTCGTGCTTGCCGGTGGGGAAGAGATCCGCGCGCCCCTCGTGGTGTCGAATCTCGACGTGAAGCGCACCTTCCTCGAGAGCATAGAGGCCAAGGAGCTGCCGGCGGAGTTCCTCGAGCAGGTGCGCAACTTCAAGATCCGCGGCTCCTCGGGCAAGCTCAACATCGCGCTCGACGGCCTGCCACAGTTTCCGGCGATTCCGCAGGGCTCGCCGTGCACGCGCGGCGACATGCACGTGACCGACAGCCTCGAGATGCTGGAGCGCGGCTACGACGACTGGAAGGAGGGGCGCTGGTCGAGCTCGCCCTACGTCGACATGCTGATTCCCTCGCAGATCGATCCCACCATGGCGCCGGAGGGCAAGCACTACATGTCGGTGTTCGTGCAGTACTGCCCGTACCGCCTGGCCGACGGAGAGTGGACGGCGGCGAAGCGCCAGGCGTTCGGCGCGACGGTGATCGATGCGATCGCGCGCCACAGCCCGAACTTCCGCGATCTGATCCTGCACGCCGAGATCCGTACCCCGCAGGACATCGAGAACGAAGTGGGTCTCACCGAGGGCAACATCTTCCAGGGCGAGCTGACCTTCGATCAGCTGCTGTTCAACCGTCCGCTGCCGGGCTACGCGCAGTACCGCGCGCCCCTCAAGGGGCTCTACATGTGCGGCGCCAGTACCCACCCCGGCGGTGGGGTGATGGGCGCCCCAGGCGCCAACGCGGCCGGGGAGATCCTGCGGGATCTCGGGAGACACTCATGAGCGCGGCCGGGTCCGCAGCCGCGCGCTACGACTGCATCGTCATCGGCGGCGGCCACAACGGTCTCACCTGCGCGGCCTACCTCGCGCGTGCCGGACGCTCGGTGCTGGTGCTCGAGGCGGCCGAGCGGCTCGGGGGGGCCGCGGTGACCCGCGAGTTCGCGCCCGGCTTCCGGGTATCGGCCTGCGCGCATCTGCTGCATCTGATGCCGGGCAAGCTGATCAACGAGCTCAACCTGGCGTCCCACGGTCTCAGGCTCGCCGCCGAGCGCATGCCCACCATCGCGCTCTCCGGCGACGACGCGCACCTGCCGCTCGGCCCCGAGGGCGCGGGGCCGCTGGCCGCTCGCTCGCGGCACGACGCCGCCGCCTACCCGGCGTACCGCGAGCGGCTCGGCAGACTCGCCGCGGCTTTGCAGCCGGTACTGAGTGCGACTCCGCCACGGCTCGGGAGCGAGGAGTGGAAGGATCGCGCGGCGCTGCTCGGGCTCGGATGGCGGCTGCGCGCGCTCGGCCGCCGCGACCTGCGCGAGCTGCTGCGCATCGGGTCCATGTGCGTGCAGGACCTGCTGGACGAGTATTTCGAGTCGCAGTTGCTCAAAGGTGCGCTGGCCTTCGACGCGGTGCTCGGCAGCAACTACGGACCGCGCTCACCGGGGACGGTGTTCACGCTGCTGTATCGCATGGCGGCGGCGGGTGAGGGGGCCGGGCTCGCACAGCCGGTGGGTGGGCTCGGGGCCTTGTCGGAGGCGCTCGGACGGGCGGCGCAGGCCGCAGGGGCCGAGATCCGCACGGGCGCACCGGTCGCGCGCATCCGGGTGCAGGACGATCGGGCGGCCGGCGTGGTGCTGCACTCGGGCGAGGAGATCGCCGCGCGCGCGGTGGTCTCGAGCGCCGACCCGAAGACGACCTTCCTGCGCCTGCTCGGCAGCGAGCATCTCGACGCCGGCTTCGTACGCCGCATCGTGCACCTGCGCGCGCGCGGACTCGCGGCGAAGCTCCATGTCGCACTCGACGGGCCGCCGCAGTTCGCGGGCCTCGGCGCAGCGGCGCTCGCCGCACGGCTCCTGTGGGCGCCGTCGCCGCAGCACATCGAGCGGGCTTACAACCACGCCAAGTACCAGGAGTACTCCTCGGCTCCGGTGCTCGAGATCACGGCGCCGACGCTGGCCGACCCGACGCTGGCGCCGCCTGGCTGCCATGTGCTGTCCGTGGTGGCCCAGTACGCTCCCCATACCCTCGCCGGCGGCTGGGAGGGCGCACGTGGCGCCTTCACGGATCTGCTCCTCGACACGCTCGCGACGCTCGCGCCCGGGCTGCGCGCGCAGGTGCGGCACGCGGAGCTGCTCACGCCGGCGGACATCGAGCGCGAGTTCCGCATCACCGGGGGCCACTGGCATCACGCCGAGCTCGCGCTCGATCAGTTCTTCATGCTGCGGCCGGCTCCGGGCGTGGCGCAGTACCGCGCCCCGGTCGGCGGCCTCTATCTGTGCGGCGCGGGCTGCCATCCGGGCGGAGGCGTGATGGGAATCGCCGGACGCAACGCCGCGCGCCAGGTGGTGCAAGAGGCCGCCTGAGATGCTCACCGAGAGCGAAGCGCACTACCGCCGGCCGCTGCTGCCGACGCCGTTCCACGAGCGCTCGCGGCGCTCGAGCCAGGTCGACAGCTTCATTCCCTGGGCGGGTTACAGCACCGTCGACGTGTTCACGAGCGTCGAGCAGGAGTACTTCGCGATCCGCAATGCCGCCTCCCTCTACGACCTGACTCCGATGGTGAAGTACCGGATCGCCGGCGCCGACGCCCTGCGCTTTCTCAACCGCCTGATGACGCGCGACATCGGCAGGCTGCGTCCGGGACGGGTCGCCTATGTCGTGTGGTGCAACGATGCCGGGCACCTGATCGACGACGGTACGGTGTTCTGTCTGGGAGAGAACGAGTACCGGCTGTGTACTGCCGAGCGCCAGCTCGACTGGCTGCTCGACTCCGCGATCGGCTTCGACGTTGCGATCGCCGAGGTCACCGAGGATGTCGCGGCGCTCGCCCTGCAGGGGCCTACCTCGTATGCGGTGCTGCGCAAGGCCGGAGTCGCCGCAGTCGAGCGTCTCAAGCCCTTCGAGCTCGGGTGGTTCGTACTGCCGGCAGCGGACGATGCCCGGCTCATGGTGTCGCGTACCGGGTTCACCGGCGATCTCGGCTACGAGCTGTGGATGGAGCCGAAGGATGCCGAGCGGGTGTGGGACGCACTCATCGAGGCGGGTCACACGCGCGGCATCCGTCCGGTGGGCTCGCGGGCGCTCAACATCGCGCGCATCGAGGCCGGGTTCCTCCTGCCGAATGTCGACTTCGTTCCGAGCGAGCACAGCATCTTCATCGGTACCGAGCGCTCGCCGCTCGAGCTCGGTCTCGGCTGGCTGGTCGACTTCGCCAAGGGACACTTCACCGGACGGCGGGCGCTGCTCGCGCAGCAGCAGCGTGGCCTCGAGCGGCTGCTGGTCGGACTCGACGTCGAGGGCACCAAGCCCGCCCACAACGCGCTGCTCTACGCGGAGCGGAGCCTGCGCCGCCAGGCGGGCAGTGTCACTTCGGCGGTCTGGTCGCCCACCACCAAGCGCAACCTCGCGCTCGCGCTGGTTGACGCGCCTCATTTCGCCAGCGGCGGTACGCTGTGGGCCGAGATCTACCTGAGCCGCGAGCTGGTATGGGAGCGGCGCGTGGTGCGCGCGCGGGTGGTCGAGCGACCTTTCTTTGCGCCGGAGCGGCGGCGCGCCACGCCGCCGGGGGAGTTTTAGGAGCCATGCGGTGATCGCCACGCAACAGAAGCCGACCGCCGACCGCCCGTGGCTCGATCCCGCCGCCACGCCGCAGATCGTCATCGACGGGGTGAGCAAGAGCTACGCCGGCTTCAGTGCGGTCGAAGGCGTGAGTCTGAGCATCTACAAGGGCGAGATGTTCGCGCTGGTCGGCGCCTCGGGCTGCGGCAAGACGACGCTGCTGCGTATGCTGGCGGGCTTCGCCGAGCCCACCCGCGGCCGGATCCTCATCGACGGGGTGCCGATGGTCGGGGTGCCGCCCTACGAGCGCCCCGTCAACATGATGTTCCAGTCATACGCGCTGTTCCCGCACATGACCGTCGAGCGCAACGTCGGCTACGGCATCAGCCGCACCAGGATGGATGCCGCGACGCGCGCCAGCCGCATCCGCGAGGCGCTCGAGATGGTGCAGTTGAGCCATGTCGCGGGACGCAAGCCCCACCAGTTGTCCGGCGGCCAGCGCCAGCGCGTCGCGCTCGCGCGCGCGCTGATACGCCGGCCCAAGGTGCTGTTGCTGGATGAGCCGCTGTCGGCGCTCGACAAGAAGCTGCGCGAGCAGACGCAGTTCGAGCTGATGGACCTGCAGTACAAGGTCGGCATCACCTTCATCGTCGTGACGCACGATCAGGACGAAGCCATGGCGCTCGCGACGCGGATCGCGGTCATGGATCACGGCAAGGTGCTGCAGGTTGGCACGCCCGCGGAGATCTACGAGTTCCCGCGCAGCCGCTTCGTCGCGGACTTCGTCGGCACCACCAATCTGTTCGAGGGTACCGTCACGGCGTGCGAGCCTGGACTGATCACCGTCCATTGCCCCGAGACCGGCTGCGATCTGCTGGTGGACGAGGACGGGAGCTTTGCGCCCGGTCAGCGGGTGTGGGTGGCGCTGCGGCCGGAGAAGATCCGGCTCGACAAGCAGCCGCCGGCCGGAGCGCGCACCAATCAGCTGCGCGGCATGGTGTGGGAGCTGGGGTATCTCGGCAACCGTTCCACCTACCGTATCAAGACGACCAGCGGCAAGATCGTCACTGCGTTCTCGCAGAACGAGCGGCGCACCGCGGAATGGGCGATCGACTGGAGCGATGAGGTATTCGTGAGCTGGGACGCGGATGCCGCGGTGCTGCTGCAGTCGTAGAACTTTCATGATGGGGAGACGAGGGGAGACACACATGCTGAATGCAACCCGCACGACGACGAGGCTCGGCACGCTGCTGCTGACACTGCTGTGTACGTTGCTGCCGCTGGGCGCGGCACGCGCCGACGAGGCGCCGGTCGCCGCGGCGCCGGGCGCACCCGCCGGCGGCGAGGCTGAGCGACCGCTGCAGGAGATCATCGTCACGGCCACGCGGCGCGAGGAGTCCTTGAGCAAGGTGCCGATCAGCGTGTCGGCCCTGAGCCAGTCGGACATGGACGCGCGCGGCATCAAGGACATGCAGGACGTCGTGCGCTTCGTGCCGGGCGTGACCATCGACAACTCCGGGACCAACGCCATCTCGATCCGCGGCATCTCCTCCTCGGCCGGCGCCGGCACCACCGGCATCTACATCGACGACACGCCGATCCAGATGCGCAGCGTCGGTTTCAATCCCAACGACACGCTGCCGAAGGCCTTCGACCTCGAGCGGGTCGAGGTGCTGCGCGGCCCGCAGGGGACGCTGTTCGGCTCCGGGTCCGAGGGCGGCACGGTGCGCTACCTGCTCACGCAGCCGAGCCTCACCTCGTCCAGCACCTACCTGCGTACCGAGGCCTCCTATACCGAGTACGGCGAGCCGAGCTACGAGCTCGGCGTGGCCCACGGTGAGCCGGTGGTCGACGGCGTGTTCGGCTGGCGCGCCAGCGCCTGGTATCGCTACGACGGCGGCTGGGTGGACCGCGTCGACCCGACCACCGGCGCCAAGCTCGCGAGCAACGTGGACTGGTCGGACACACTGGTGCTGCGTCTTGCGGGTGTGTGGCAACCGGCGAGCGGCTTCACGGTGACGCCGAGCATTCTCTTCCAGGACCGCTACCAGCACGACCAGCCGACCTATTGGCCGGCTTACTCGAACCCGGGCTCCGGGCAGTTCAACACCGCGACCCCCGAGCGCATCCCCGACCCCGACCAGTACGTCCTCACGGCCGTCAAGCTGCAGTGGGATCTCGCCAAGAGCGAGATCATCTCCAACACCTCCTACTACCACCGCCAGGAGAAGACCGGCTATCAGGGCACGGTGTACGACCTGGCCTTCTACCAGAGCCTCGGATGGCCCAACAACCCGCTGACCGGCGGACTCGGCTGCGGCGTGCCGCCGCCGGCCGCGCCGCCGTGCTCGTGGTACCCGCTGCTCGATGGCAGCGGGCTGCACCTGCCGGCGGGCTTCAGCAACTACTCCACACCGAACATCATCACCAACAAGCAGGACAGCTGGGTGCAGGAGCTGCGCTGGCAGTCGGCCGATCCCAACGAGCGGCTGCACTGGACCGCGGGGGTCTTCTGGCAGTGGGCGAAGGAGCAGAGCATCGAGGAGCTCCAGGACTCGCAGATCGACAATTTCTTCAACTATCTGTACGGCGTGCCGGCGACGCAGCTGTTCACCTACACGGACGTGAACGGCAACGTCGTTTCCCCGTATGCCTGCAACAACAACGGCGTCTATACCGCGATCCCCAACTGCGATATCTACTACAACAGCAATACCACCTACGACCAACAGATCGCCTTCTACGGCGAGCTCAACTACGCCCTCACCGATCGCCTGCGCCTGACGCTCGGCGAGCGCTTTTCGCACACGAACTTCGAGATCCACAACTATGCGGACGGACTGGAGAACTTCGGCCCGACGCCGGTGCTGGTGAACGGCGTCGAGCAGCAGATCCCGGGCATGGGCCGCTCGGCCTCGACCAGCTCGAACCCCAACACGCCGAAGGCGAGTCTCGCGTTTCAGGCCGATCCCAATAACCTCTACTACGTGAGCTACGCCAAGGGCTATCGCGTCGGCGGCGGCAACCCGGAGCTGCCGAGCTACTGCGCCACCGATCTCGCGGCCATCGGCTACCCGAACGGCGCACCGCTCACCTACTCGCCGGATACCACGCAGAACTACGAGATCGGCGCGAAGAACTCCTTCGGCGGTGTCCTGCGGGTGGCCACCAGCGTCTACTACATCGAGTGGAACAACATTCAGCAGAGTGTCTACACCGGGGGGAGCTGCGGCCTGCAGTTCACCACCAATCTCGGCACGGCGGTCGCCAAGGGTTTCGACCTGCAGGCGGAGCTGGCGCTCGGCGCGCTGTTCGTCGATTTCGCGGTCGGCTATACCGACGCGCGCTATACGGCCGACTCCTCCGTGCCGGGCGCGGGACCGGCGGTCGCGCCGCTCGCGCTCAAGGGCGATGCGATTTCCGGCCAGGCGGCCATCGACTACGCCCCCGGCACGAATCCTCCCTGGGAGGTGTCGGTGGGACCGGAGTACCGCTTCAACATCGCGGAGCACGAGGCGTTCGTGCGTCTCGACTATACCTACGAGAGCCGCAACCCCTGGCTCGCCGCGGTGCAGGATCCGCGCTCTTCGCAGTACATCCCGGCGAGCTACACGCTGCCGGCCACCAGCTACCTGACGCTGCGTGCCGGCATCAACATCGGCGAATGGCAGATCGCGCCCTTCATCGACAACCTGCTCAACTCGCACACCGTGACCAACTACGCGCTCGGGCAGGTCGATCCCTACAATCCGAACGGCTCGCCTTCACAGCAGCAGAACGCCTACACCTTCCGGCCGCTCACGGTGGGCGTGACGGCGACCTGGCGCATCGGCCGCGGAGGCCACTAGCTCGCCACACAACCCGCCAGGTGGTACCGTGCTGAGGCATGCCACCTGGCGATCAGGGCGCGGCTGAAAGCGCCGAGAGACTCAACACCAGGGCCGCGGGCGTGGTCGGGCTCGCGGTGTTGTGCAGCCGGGTGCTCGGCCTCGCCCGCGAGCAGATCTTCGCGGCGCTGTTCGGCGGCGGGCGGATCATGGACGCGTTCACGATCGCGTTCCGGATACCTAACCTGCTGCGCGACCTGTTCGCCGAGGGCGCGCTGTCGACCGCCTTCGTCACCGTTTTCTCGCGGACCGTGGCCACTTCGGGCGAGGCGGCCGCCTGGCGCCTCGCCGACAAGGTGGCGACGCTCACGACGGTCACGCTGAGCGCGATCAGCGTGCTCGGCATCGTGTTCGCCCCCGCCCTGGTGGCGGTGCTGGCGCCGGGCTTTGCGGGCGAGAAGGCCGCTCTCACCGTCACGCTGACGCGCGTGATGTACCCCTTCATCCTGCTGGTGTCGCTCGCGGCGCTGGTGATGGGGATGCTGAACGCGCGCAACGTGTTCGGCGTGCCGGCGATGGCCTCGAGCTTCTTCAATCTCGGCTCGATCGTCGCCGGAGTGCTGCTGGGACTGTGGCTCGATCCGCATTTCGGCGTGCGAGCGATCCTCGGGCTCGCGATCGGCACGCTGATCGGTGGCGCGCTGCAGCTCACCGTGCAGCTGCCGGCGCTCCGTCGCCTGGGCTACCGCGTTCACGCGGACTTCCACTGGCGCGATCCGGGGGTCAGCGCGATCCTGCGCCTGATGGGTCCGTCGGTGATCGCAGCCAGCACCACGCAGGTGAACGTGCTGGTCAACTCGGTGTTCGCCTCGCGCCTCGGCGACGGGCCGACCTTCTGGCTGACGGTGGCGTTTCGCCTGATGCAGCTGCCGCTCGGGGTGTTCGGCGTCGCGCTCGGCACCGTGGCGCTGCCGCTGCTGGCGCGGATGGCAGCCACGGGTCAGCACGGCATCTTTCGCAGCGAGCTGGCGCGCGGCATGCGGCTTGCCTTCCTCATGACGATTCCGGCGAGCATCGGCCTGATCGTGCTCGCCGAGCCCATCATCTCGGTGCTGTATCAGCACGGCCGCTTCGGGGCCTACGAGACGGCGGAGTCGGCCGGCGCGCTGCGCTTCTATGCGCTCGGCCTGTGCGGCTACGCGGCCCTCAAGGTGCTGGTGAACGCCTTCTACGCAATCGACCGGCGCAAGACGCCGATGGTCGTGAGCTTCATCGCCGTGGTCCTGAACCTGGTGCTCAACTGGGTTTTCACGGTGCAGCTCGGCTGGGGCCATCGGGGGCTCGCGTTCTCGACCGCCTGCGTGGCCACCAGCAACTTCCTCATTCTCTACTTCCTCATGCGTGCGCACCTCGGCCGGCTCGAGTCGCGCGCCCTGGCCGCGTTACTGGTGCGGGTGGCGCTCGCATCGCTCGTGCTGCTGGCGATCGCCTGGGGGGGAGGGCATCTGCTGCTCGCCGACTGGGCGGTTGAGCCCTTCTGGCCGAAGCTCGCGCGTCTTATGCTTGTCATCGGTTGCGCCGCAGCCGCGTTCTTCCTGTGTGCGTCGGCACTCGGGATCCACGAGGTGCGCGAGCTCGCTGCAGCGGTGCGCCGGCGGCTGCGGCGCGCTGCAACTTGAGCGCGCAGCTGCACTCCAAGCCTGCAGCGGTGGGCAATCGCGGCCGCGGGCACATTCAGTTACGATTCAGGAAAGGGACGGGATCATGAAACGCATGAAGTCGTACACAGGGATACTGGCCCCTCTCGCGGTGCTCGGCGGCCTGTGCGCCGCCACCCCGGCGCCCGCTCAGGTCTACTCCTACTATCCACCCTCCGGCGGCGAGCGGCCGGTACAGTGGTACGTCGACGGCGGTTACAGCATCACCACCGGGCAGACCAGCACCTACTTCCAGGACGGCTGGACGATCGGCGGCGGCGTGGTCATGAAGCCCGATCCGCACAGCCCGTTCGCGTTGAAGGTGGATTTCGACTACGCGTACTACTCGGGCACGAACGCCTTCCTCAATTCGTCCGGACTGCCGGGCAGTTCGGGCTACATGGATACCTTCAGCGCATCCGTGGACGGCATGCTGCGGGCGCCGCTCGGCTCGTATGCGCGCTTCTACGCCATGGCCGGCGTGGGCCTCGCCTGGCGGGGCCTCTATGTCGGCCAGGGTGGGTACTGTTATTGCGGGTACGGCTACTACGCGACCGACTACAGCACCAACTTCGCCTGGAATGCGGGCCTTGGCATGGATTTCCTCCTGCCGTACGGCCAGTCGTGGTTCATCGAGGCACGTTACGAGCGCATCGAGACCTCGGGCGCACCGACCGAGGTCATTCCGATCCGCTTCGGCTGGCGCTTCTAGTTACTCTTAACGACTCCCGGCTGCGAACTCCAGGCACGCGGCCAGCACCCGCTCGAGCACGGCGCGCAGCGGCGCCGCGACCGCGTCCTCGTATTCACAGGGCCAGTCGGCGGGGGTGACCCGGCCACCGGGCTCACGCAGGTAGCCGCGGCAGGCGAGCTCCATCTGCACGGCGTGCACGCCTTGCGCCGGCTTGCCGTAGTGGCGCGTGGTGTAGCCCCCTTTGAAGCGCCCGTTGGTGACGCGCGAGAAACCCGATGTTTCACACACCGCCTCGAGCCGCGCCGTGAGCTGCGGCGCGCAGCTTGCACCGGAGTGCGTCCCGAGGTTGAGGTTGGGAAGTACGCCGGCGAACAGCCGCGGGATCTGCGAGCGGATCGAGTGGCAGTCGTACAGCACCACCGCCGGGTGCTTGAGGTGCAGGCGGGCGATTTCGGTGCGGATGGCGCGGTGATAGGGCTCGAACCAGGCGGCCCGCCGGGCGGCGATCTCCTCCGCCCGCGGCGCCTCGCCGCCGCGATAGAGCAGCTCGCCGTCGAAGGTGGTGGTCGGGCAGAGCTCGGTCGTGGCCTGTCCCGGATAGAGCGAGACCCCCGCGGGGTCGCGGTTAGGATCGATCACCGTGCGCGACATGCGGGTGCGGATCAGGGTCGCGCCGAGCCCCGGGGCGAAGTCATAGAGCCGCTCGATCCACCAGTCGGTGTCCTTGCGTGCCAGCCACGGCGAGACGAGCCGCGGCTCGAGGTCGGCGGGGATCTCCGTGCCGGTGTGCGGCATCGACACGATGAGCGGCGCGCTGCCGCCGCGCGTGACTTCGAGCCATGCCGTATCCGGGTTCATCAATATAATGTACGCCATGGCGAGCCTCTGGTTTGAGTCGGCGCTGCTTCCGCAAGGCTGGACCCGGGACGTGCGGCTGACCGAAGCCGGTGGACGCATCGAGCGCGTGCTCACGGGTGTGGCGCCCGCACCGCAAGACGAGCGCCACCGCATCGGGATTCCAGGGCTCGCCAACCTGCACAGCCACGCCTTCCAGCGGGGTCTGGCCGGACTCACCGAGCGGCGCGGAACCGAGGGCGACAGTTTCTGGACGTGGCGCGAGCTCATGTACCGCTTCGTGGAGCGCATCGGTCCCGAGGAGCTCGAGGCGCTCGCGGCGTTTGCCTTCGCCGAGATGCTGGAAGGCGGCTTCACCCGGGTCGGTGAGTTCCACTATCTGCACCACGATCGCGACGGCAGACCGTTCGCCGATCCGGCCGAGCTCTCCGGCCGGCTGGCGGCGGCGGCCGCCGCGAGCGGTATCGGCCTGACGCTGCTGCCGACGCTGTACGCCCATGGGGGTTTCGGCGGCACGGCGCCCTCGGCGCGCCAACGGCGCTTCATCAACGATCCGCAGACCTTCGCCCGCATCGTCGAGGCGAGCCGCCGCGCGGTCGGCGCGCTCCCCGGTGCGTGCGTCGGTGTGGCCGCGCACAGCCTGCGGGCGGTCACTCCGCCCGAGCTCGCCGAGGTCGTCGCGCTGGCGCGCGGCGGCGCCATTCATCTGCACATCGCCGAGCAGCTGCGCGAGGTCGAGGACTGTGTGGCGTGGAGCGGCCGGCGTCCGCTCGAATGGCTGCTCGAGCACGCGCCGGTGGACGAGCGCTGGTGCCTGGTGCACGCGACGCACGCGTCCGCCGCGGAGCTCGCAGCGGTGGCGGCGCGCGGCGCGGTCGTGGGCCTGTGCCCGGTGACCGAGTCGAGCCTCGGCGACGGCATCTTCCCGGCCGCACAGTTCCTGTCCGTGGGGGGACGCAGTGGCATCGGTACCGACTCCAACATACGCATCGACGCTGCCGAGGAGCTGCGTACGCTCGAGTATTCGCAGCGTCTCGCGCACCGGGCCCGGAACGTGTTGGCACCGGGCGCGGGCCTCTCCACCGGACGGGCGCTGTTCGATGCGGCGCTCGCCGGCGGTCACCAGGCATTGCAGCCGGCCGGGGATCAGGGGGCGGTCGGGCTCACCGACGGCGCGCCGCTCGATCTGGTCGCGCTCGCGGCGGATCATCCCGCGCTGCTCGAGCGGCGCGAGGATGAGATCCTCGACAGCTGGATATTCGCCGGCGATCGCACGCTCGTCGACTGCGTCTGGCGCGGTGGCAGGAAGCTCGTGAGCGGCGGGCGGCACCGCGATCGGGAGGCGCTGCGCGCACGCTATGCACAGGCGCTGCGCGTGCTGTTAGCCTAGCGCACCGCCGCGCGGGTGCCGGGAGCCTGCGCGGAGCGAGAACAGGGTAAGAAACGGCATCACGAGCCGTACGAAAGGTCCGACATGCACATCCATCGCTGGGTCGCCGTCCTCACCGCCTGCGCGCTGGCGCTCCTCGGGACGCTGGCCGTGGCCGACACCGTCGACCCGGCTCTCTTCGGGGCGTTGAAGTGGCGCAGCATCGGGCCCTATCGCGGCGGCCGGGCGCTCGCCGTCACGGGCCTCCCGGGCAACCCGGACACCTTCTACTTCGGGGCGGTGGCCGGCGGGGTCTGGAAGACGACCGATGCGGGGGCCACGTGGGTGCCGCTCACCGACGGTACGCCGATCTCATCGGTCGGTGCCCTGGGCGTCGCGCCCTCCGACCACAATGTGATCTATGTCGGCACCGGCGAGGCTGCGCCGCGCGGTGACATGACTTACGGCGACGGCGTCTACAAGTCGATCGACGGCGGCAGGACCTGGAGCCACGTCGGGCTCGTCGACAGCCGCCAGATCGGCGCACTGGTGGTCGATCCACGCAACGCCGACACGGTGCTGGTCGCCGCCTTCGGCCATGCTTTCGGTCCGAGCGGCGAGCGCGGCATCTACCGCACCACCGACGGCGGGAAATCCTGGACCCGCGTTCTCTATAAGGACGACCAGACCGGTGCGATCGACGTGACCTTCGATCCGAACGACCCGCGCATCGTCTACGGCGCGCTGTGGCAGGCGCGCCGCCAGCCCTGGAATTTCTCGAGCGGGGGACCGGGGAGCGGTTTGTACCGCTCGGGCGATGGCGGCGTCACCTGGAAGCGCCTGAGCGGCAACGGCCTGCCGGAGGGGATTCTCGGCCGCATCCACGTATCGGTTTCGGCCGCCGACTCCCGGCGCGTCTACGCCATGATCGAAGCGCACGCGGGGGGCCTGTACCGCTCGGACGACGGCGGCGTCCACTGGACACGCGTCAGCGACGACGGCCGGCTGACGCAGCGCGCGTGGTACTTCTCCACGGTGCTCGCGGACCCGAAGCAGGTCGATACGGTGTACGCGGCGAACACGGGACTATTCCGCTCGACCGATGGCGGCAAGACCTTCGAGCTGCTGCCGGCGCGGCACGGCGATCATCACGGCCTGTGGATCGACCCGACCCATCCCGAGCGCATGATCGAATCGAGCGACGGCGGCGCCTCCATCAGCTTCGATCGCGGCAAGACCTGGACGACCCAGGCCAATCAGCCGACCGCGCAGTTCTATCACGTCGCGGTCGACAAGCGCTTTCCCTATTACCTCTACGGCGCACAGCAGGACAACAGCAGTATCGCGATCGCCAGCAGGGACGATGAGGGTGCGATCGTGCAGCGCGACTGGTACGACGTGGCGGGCGGTGAGTGCGGTTTCGTGATCCCCGATCCGCGCGATCCCGAGATCACCTACGGCAGCAGCGAGAACTTCATCGGCCGCCTCGACCGGCACAACATGCAGGAGCAGATCATCCCGGTGTGGCCGATCGACGCCTCGGGGCATGCCGCCAGGGATCTCGAGCACCGCTTCAACTGGACTTCCCCGCTCATCATGTCGCCGTTCGACCCCGACACGCTCTATTACGGCATGGAGCGGCTCTACAAGACGAGTAATCGCGGCGCCAGCTGGACCGCCATCAGTCCCGACCTGACGCGCAACGACAAGTCCAAGCAGGAGGCCTCGGGCGGGCCGATCACCAAGGACATCACCAGCGTCGAGTACTACGACACGATCTTTGCGATCGCGGAGTCACCGCTGCGCAAAGGCATGCTCTGGGTCGGAACCGACGATGGCCTGGTGCACGTCAGCCACGACGACGGGGGCAGCTGGACGCTCGTCACCCCCTCCGGCATGCCGGCCTGGAGCACGATCAGCATGATCGAGCCCTCGCGCTATGACGCGGGCACGGCCTATGTAGCCGTGGACCGGCACAAGCTCGACGACATCAGGCCGTATGTCTTCGTGACCCACGACACCGGGCGCAGCTGGGCACGCCTCGATGCGGGCCTTCCGCAAGGCGCCTTCGTGCATGCGGTGCGCGAGGATCCGGTCAAGCGCGAGCTGCTGTACGCCGCCACCGAGACCGGCGTGTTCGTCTCCTTCGATGCCGGGCAGCACTGGCAGAGCCTGCAGCTCAATCTGCCGCGCTCGCCGGTTCACGACCTGGCCGTGAGCGGCGACGATCTCGCGATCGCAACCCATGGGCGCTCTTTCTGGATCCTCGGCAACGTGACGCCGTTACGCCAGGTCGCGGCGGCCGCGGCCGCCTCGGGCGCATATCTCTATGCGCCGCAGAAGGCCTATCGGCTCTACTATCCCGACGCGGTCGACAAGCGCCCGCCCTCGGGCGAGAACCCGCCGGCCGGAGCGCTCATCGACTACTACCTGCCCGCCGATCCCGCGGGTCCCGTGACGCTCGAGATCGCAAATGCTTCCGGCACCGTCGTGCGCCATCTGTCGAGCGCCAAGGGTAAGGTCGCCGAGCAGCCGCCGGAATGGCCCGATCTGATTCAGCCGAGCGATACGCTGCCGGCGCACAAGGGGATGAACCGCTTCGTGTGGGACCTGCGCTATGACGATCCGGTGCAGATTCCCGGCGCTTTCTACGCGGGGGTTCCGCCGCGCGGTCCGCTCGTGCTGCCCGGAGCGTATACGCTGCGGCTCGGCTACGGTGGGCAGACGCAAACCGCACCCCTCACCATCTCCGCCGATCCGCGCAACCGCGGATCCTTCGCCGGGCTCGAGCAGAAATTCGACCTCTCCATGCAGGTGTACCTGGATCAGGACGCGCTGCACCGGGCCGTGAACGAGATCCGCGCGGTCAAGAGCGGCGTGACGGCGCTGTCGACGAAGGCCAGGAGCCAGCCTCACGGCGCGGCGCTCGAGTCCCACGGCACTACGCTGCTCGCTCAAGCCTCGCAGATCGAGGCTGCGCTGATGCAAGTCAACATCAAGGGCTCGGAGGCCAATCTCAACTACCCGGGCATGCTGAACGAGCAGATCTATTCCTTCAGTCTGCTGCTCGAGGATGCCGATACCGCACCGAACCAGCAGGAGGTCGAGACGTACGCGAGTCTCCACGAGCGCCTCGGCAAGCAGCTCGCGGCCTGGAGCACGCTCAAGACGACGCAGCTGGCCGCCTTCTGCCAGCGGGCGCAGGCGGCCGGAATCAGCGCTGCCTCGAAGCCCTGCCCCTAGTGCGCCGCACGATGAGGCGGTGTGCTGCGCCGGGAGCGGAATGCTAAAATCGTTCGCTTTGTTGCCCGATGACTGATGCGGGGATGGGTATGGCACTCAAGATCATGATTCTCGGCGTGAACGGCTTCATCGGCACGGCGCTCACCGCTGCGATCCTGCGCAACCGCGACTGGGAGGTCTATGGCATGGATCTCAGCGACAACAAGCTCGGGGATCTGCCGCAGAACGACCGTTTTCACTTCGTGGAGGGCGACATCACCATCAACAGGGAGTGGGTCGAGTATCACGTGAAGAAGTGCGACGTGATCGTGCCGCTGGTGGCGATCGCCAACCCCGCGCAGTACGTGACCCATCCGCTCAAGGTGTTCGAGCTCGACTTCGAGGCCAACCTGGCCGTGGTGCGCCAGTGCGTGAAGTACCAGAAGCGCCTGATCTTTCCCTCGACCTCCGAGGTCTACGGCATGTCGCCGGACTCGGTGCTCGACGAGGAGACGAGCCCGCTGGTGTACGGTCCGATCAACAAGCAGCGCTGGATCTACGCCTGCTCGAAGCAGATGCTCGACCGCGTCATCTACGCCTACGGCGTGCGCGACAACCTCGACTACACGCTCTTCCGGCCGTTCAACTTCATCGGCCCGAATCTCGACAATCCCGAGGAGCCCAAGGAGGGCAGCTCGCGGGTCTTCACCCAGTTCCTGTCGAACGTGCTCTACAAGCGCCCGATCAAGCTGGTCGACGGCGGGAGTCAGAAGCGCTCCTTCACCTACATCGACGATGCCATCGAGTGCATGCTGATCATCCTCGAGAACGAGAGCCGGCGCGCCAGCCAGCGCATCTTCAACATCGGTAACCCCGGCAACTGCATCTCCATCCGCGACCTCGCCGAGCGCACCATCCGCATCGCGCAGGAGTTCCCGGTGCTGCGCGACAACGCGCGCGCCACGCAGATCGTCGACGTGACGGCGGGCGAGTACTACGGCAAGTTCTACCAGGACATCCAGGTGCGCGTACCCAACATCGAGGCGGCCAGGCGCGACCTGGGCTGGCAGCCCAGGACCGACATGGATACCGCCATGCGGCGCACGATCGACTACTACGTGAAGCAGCCGGGCTTTGGCTCGCGCGCGGCGGCGCTCGCCGCCGGGATCTAGGCTTCAGTCCGCCGCCCGACGCATGGCGAGCGAGGCGGCCCAGGCGCAGGCGGCGCGCGCATCGAAGTGGCTCGGATGGCTGGTGCTGGCGGCGGCGTGGTTCGCGACCGCGCCGCTCCGGCCGCTGTTCGATCCCGACGAGGGCCGCTACGCCGAGATCCCGCGCGAGATGCTCGCGAGCGGCGATTTCGTCACGCCGCGCTTCGACGGGCTGAAGTACTTCGAGAAGCCGCCGCTCCAGTACTGGGCGACCGCGGCCGTTTATGCGGCCGTGGGGCTCAGCGAGTGGAGCTCGCGGCTGTGGTCGGTCGGCCTCGCCTTCGGCTGTCTGGCGCTCAGCTTCAGCTGGACGCGCGCACTCTACGGGCGCGTGGCGGGCCTCGCGGCGCTTACGGCGCTCGGGGTGAGCCCGTATTTCCTCGTCATCGGTCATCTCAACCTCCTCGATGCCGGTTTCACCTTCTGGCTCACGGCGGCGGTCTTTGCCTTCACCCTCGCGCAGAGCGCGGCGCCCGCCTCGCCGGCCGAGCGGGGCTGGATGCTCGCCGCCTGGGCGGCCGCGGCGCTTGCGGTTCTGTCGAAGGGGATCGTCGTCGGCGTGCTGACCGGCGGCGCACTCATTCTCTACAGCCTGCTCGAGCGCGACGTCCGACCCTGGCGCAGGCTCCACCCGCTGCCGGGCCTGGCGCTGTTCCTCGTCATTACGGCGCCGTGGTTCATCGCCGTGTCGCTGCGCAACCCGGGCTTCGCGACCTTCTTCTTCGTGCACGAGCACTTCGCCCGCTTCCTCACCACGGTGCACCAGCGGGTCGAGCCCTGGTGGTACTTCCTGCCGCTGCTGCTGCTCGGGACGCTTCCCTGGCTGGCGCCGCTCGCCCGGGCGGTCGGGCCGGCCTGGCGGGAGGAGCCGGCGAGCGAGCCGGCGGCGGGTGGCGCTCCGCCGGTGGAGCGCTTCAAGCCGCGCAGGTTCCTGTTGATCTTCGCGGGCCTGACGCTCGTCTTCTTCTCGGCTTCCGGATCCAAGCTCGCGCCTTACATCCTGCCCATGTTTCCGCTGCTCGCGGCCGTGGTGGGCAGCAGGAGCACGGATCTGCGCCGCCTGGCTGCGACGGCGGCGCGCGTGGCCGCGGCCCTGACGCTCCTCATCGCGGTCGCAGGGCTCATCTACAGCGCACGGCGCAACGGCTTCGTTCCCGCCGAGGCGCTCGGTTGGGTCGCCGCCGCGGCCGCCATCGCCGCGGCGGCGGTCGTGGCCACGCTGCGCAGCAGCGCGCTGCGCCCGGTTCGAGCGGCTGCGGGCTGCGTGCTGGCGGCGGTGCTCCTGTGGCAATGCCTGCTGTGCGCCTACGCGGTGATTCCTCCGGCCCGCTCGGCGCGCGACCTGGTAGCGGCGGCGCGCCCGGCGATTGGTCCGCAGACCCACCTCTACAGTGTCGGGCAGTACCGGGAGACGGTCTCCCCCTACCTCGGGCGCATGCTTACCGTAGTCGGCTACCAGGGGGAGCTGGCCTTCGGTCTCGCCGCCGAGCCCGGCCGGCAGGACCTGAGCAACGAGGCCTTCCAGGCCGCCTGGAGCGCAAGCCGCGACGCCGTGGCATTCTTCGACCCGAACATCTGGGATGCCTGGCGGCGGCAGGGGTTTCCCGGGCGGGTGGTCGCCGCCGATAACTACACCGTCGCAGTGAGTCGACTGTGAAACTGAGTGATTTCGCCTGGCTCTTCTGTGGCGTGCTGCTGAACGCACTGGCGCAGCTGGGCCTGAAGGCCGCGACCCGGGTCACGGGGCCCCTGGTAGCCGGGGACAGCGGCCTGTTGCAGCGCGGGCTCGAGCTGCTCTCCGTGCCGTCGCTGTGGTTCGCATTGTGCGCCTACGGCTTGAGTGTCATCGTGTGGCTGGTCGGGTTGTCGCGGGTTCCGGTCAGCCAGGCATATCCGCTGCTGTCGCTCGGCTACGTGATCAACGTCGGACTCGCATGGTGGCTGCTCGGAGAGATTCCCAACGTGCAGCGCGTGGCGGGTATCGCGATCATCATCGTGGGAGTCGTGCTGGTGTCGCGCTCATGAACGATTCGGCGAAGACTGTGGAAAGATTTCTTCCGTTCACCCGCCCGAGCATCGACGAGGAGACCATCGCCTCGGTCGCCGAGGTGCTGCGTTCCGGATGGCTCGCGAGCGGGCCGAAGGTGGCGGCCCTCGAGGCCGCGCTATCGGACTATCTCGGCGGCCGGCCGGTGCGCAGCATGACCTCCGCCACCGCGGGGCTCGAGATCGCGTTGCTCGCCTGCGGGATCGGTCCCGGGGACGAGGTGATCACGCCCGCCCTGAGCTTCGTCGCCACCGCCAACGTGATCGTGCGCGTGGGCGCGCGGCCGGTGTTCGTCGACGTGGGTCTCGATTCGCGCAACCTGGACCTGGCGCAGGTGGAGGCGGCCATCACGCCGCGCACCCGCGCCATCATGCCGGTACATTTCGCCGGAATGCCGGTCGACATGGAGCGCCTCTAC
>Ga0335085_10001938_pt1 | contig 40687 bp, 35 predicted proteins | sample Lox_Sample_45_FD_206712 | JGI IMG/M metagenome (GOLD analysis project Ga0335085, IMG submission 206712) | Soil microbial communities from Loxahatchee National Wildlife Refuge, Florida, United States - Lox_Sample_4.5 | ecosystem: Environmental > Terrestrial > Soil > Wetlands | place: USA... | reverse complement strand
GGGCGCTCCAACCTGATCACCGTCGATATCGGCGGCACGTCCGCCGACATCAGCACCATTCCCGACGGTCGCATCAAGATCATGAACGCTCGCGATTCCTATGTCAGCGGCCATCCGATCTTGGTGCCGATGATCGACCTCGTCTCGATCGGCGCCGGCGGCGGATCGATCGCCTATATCGATTCGGCGGGCGGATTTCACGTCGGCCCGCGCTCGGCCGGGGCCGAACCCGGACCGGCTTGTTACGGCAAAGGCGGCGAAGAGCCGACGGTGACGGACGCCCAGGTGGTTCTCGGGCGTCTCGACGCCGACAAGATGCTCGGCGGCGATCTGCCGCTCAATCCCGACCTGGCACACCGCGCGGTGGAAGCGAAGGTAGCGAAGCCACTGGGACTGTCCATCGCCGATGCGGCGCTCGGCATCATCAAGGTCATCAACTCGAACATGGCCTTGGCGATCCGCTCCAACTCCGTGGCCCGCGGCATCGATCCGCGCGAATTCGCGCTGGTGCCGTTCGGCGGCGCCGGCCCGCTCCACGGCGTGGCGTTGGCCGAGGCGATTTATGCCAAGGAGATCATCGTGCCGGTCGCGCCCGGCATCACGGCAGCGATGGGGCTCCTGCAGACTGATATGCAATACGAGCACGCCCGGTCGTTGATCGTGTCCTTAAAGCATGTGGACCAGACTGCGCTGGCACGCCTGAATACGGTGATCGACGAGCTCGTCGAGCGCTGCCGGCGCGATCTCGAGAAGGACGGTGTTGCGCCCGATCGGCAGAAGTTTCAGAAGCTGGCGGAATGCCGCTATCACGGCCAAGGATTCGAACTGCGCGCGCAGTTGCCGGATGGCAAGGTGACCGCCGCCAATGTCGGCGACGTGGTTGCCGCATTTCACCACCAGCATCGGCTCGATTACGGCTATCATTTCGAGGACGGTGAGGTTGAATTGATTACCGTCCGGGTGATCGGACGCGAGGACGTAGTGCCGCTCAAGATGGCGCGGATCGAAAAGGCCAACGGTCATAAGATATCGGATGCCTTCCTCTACAGCCGCCCCACGACGTTCGACGACGGCAAATCCCTCGAGACGCCGCGCTATGACCGTAACCGGCTCAAGGCCGGCCATCGGGTCGCGGGGCCGGCAATCCTGATCCAGCACAACTCGACCACGCTGCTGCCGCCGGGCTACACGGCCGAGATCGGGGAATTCGGCAGTCTTTTTCTCCATCGCGTCGGCTGAGGCGACAATCATGGCCCAGGAAGCGATCGATCCGATCACGCTGCAGGTCATCAACGGCGCCTTGCAGACCATCGCCGAGGAGATGGGCCACGTGCTTTACCGCATGTCGTTTTCCTCGATCATCCGCGAATCGCAGGATCTCGGCGCCGGACTGTTCGACACCGATTTCAATACGCTCTGCGAATCGGAATCGACGCCGCTGCATATCGGCTCGCTGCCCGGCTATCTCGCCGGCATTCGCGACACCCTGCAGGACGGCGAATGGCATGAAGGCGACGTTGTCATTCACAATCATCCGTATCACGGTTCGAGCCATTCGCCGGACATCGCCGTTGTCGTGCCGGTGTTCCATGAGGGTTTTCTGGTCGGATACTCGGCGAATACCGCACATCACATCGATATCGGTGCCGCGACGCCCGGATTGATCATCGACATTCCCGATGTTTTCGCCGAGGGGATGTTGTTTGCCGGCACCAAGCTCTATCAGCGCGGCAAGCGTAACGAGGCGGTCTGGGAATTCATCCGGCGCAACAGCCGCGCCGCGCGTCAGCTTCAGGACGACCTTGACGCCCAGATTGCATCGGCGAGGCTCGGCGCCAAGCGGTTTGCCGAGCTCATGGATCGCTACGGGCGCCAAGTGGTGCTCGATGCGACCCAGCAGCTGATGGATTACACCGAACGCGTGTTGCGTCAGCGTATCGCCGCCATTCCCGACGGCGAATACCGGGCGGAGGGCTTTCTCGACGACGACGGCAAGAACCGCGACGTGCGGCTGCCGATAAAAGTGTGCGTCCGCGTCAAGGGCGACGGGATCGAGATCGATCTTACCGGCTCATCGAAACAGGTGGAAACGGCGTTCAACGTGCCGTTCGAGGGGTCGACCAAGGTCGCCTGCTTCTGCGCCATCCGCTCGCTGTTGCTCGATGCCGCGACCTCGGACGTGAAGGTGCCGTCGAACCAGGGATCGTTCCGGCCGGTCACGGTCACCGCGCCGAAGGGAACGATTTACAATCCGATCTATCCGGCTGCGGCCGAGGCGCGCTTTGCCCAGTGCAACCGGGTGATCGATCTGATCTACAAGGCGCTGGCGCCGGTCCTGCCGAACGACATCATTGCCGGGAGTTCGGCGAGCCTGTCGTTCTGCTCCTATGCCGGTGTTCGCCCCTCGGGTGACTATTGGGTGTTCCTTGAGGTCAACGAGGGTTCGTATGGCGGGCGCCCGCGCGCCGACGGCCCCGACAGCATCGACAATCTGATGGCCAATACGCGCAACAACCCGATCGAAGACTTGGCGATGCACCTGCCGATGATCTGCGACCGCTACGAATTGCGCGACGACGTGATGCCGGGCGCAGGCCGATTTCGCGGCGGCATCGGCGTGGTCAAAGCCCAGCGGGTCCTCACCGACGCTTTCATCACCCACGAGAACGAGCGGCACCATGACGTGCCGTGGGGCATATTCGGCGGCAAGCCGGGGCAGGTCGGCAAGGTCGAGATCTATAACGTGGCCCGCCCCGATGAGATCAAACATATGCCGGCCAAATTCTCCGGGCTGCGAGTGGCCGCCGGCGACGTCCATGTGTTCTATGGTCCGTGCGGCGGCGGCTTCGGCGAACCGCTGGAGCGTCCGGCGGCGAAAGTGCTTGAGGACGTGCTTGATGGCTTTTGCTCGGTCGAGCACGCCCGTCTGGCTTACGGCGTCGTGGTCGATGCGATTGCCGAAACCGTGGATGAGGCGGCAACGGCGGAGCTGCGCCGGCGCCTGCGCGAAACAGCCGGTTCGCGCATGCCGGTTGCCGCAACGGCGGCGCAACTGCAGCTGGTGCCGGAGCCGTCGATGCGGCCGCCGGGCGATGGCGCCAGGCCGCCGAGCGGTCCGCCGCTGCCGGTGGCGGCGTCCCGCGAGCCGGCGCGGTCGGGGGTCGATGGCCGCCCGCAGGCCGATGCAGTGCGTCGATTGCGCGCGGCTTACGGCAATGCGTGGAGCTTCGAGATCGTGCGGCACATGGCCTACGGGTCCAGGATAGAGGTGGTCGGCCAATTGCGTGCCAACGGGACCACGGTCCGTGAGACCGCGATTGCCGCGAGCGCGCCCGGCCGTTCCCGCGGCGAACTGTTGCAGCAGGCGGCCGACGACAGCTTGCGCAAATGTGCTGAGGCGTTGATGCGAACCGGACGTTAGGGCGTCCGCCGGGTAGGCCGATCCAGCGAAAGTCGAGGCAGCCTTTGGAAGCGCGAGCAACAACCTTTGTGGAAGCGATGATCGTGGTCGCCGTGATCGGCGTATTGGCGTTCCTCATCGGCCTGCTGGCGCGCGCGCCGCAACGACAACAGGTCGGCGCAGGCGCCGCCACTCAGCCAGCGCCATCACCGCGGTGGTACGAATTCACGCTGGCGATCATTCTGGTCGCCGCGATCGCGGCATTCGCCATTTGGATCATTGCGACCGGCAAGCAGTGGGTTTGGGGCGAAAGTATCGAAAATTGGCGATCCGATACGCGTACGATCATGTTCGCCGCGGTCATGGTCGCTCTCGGCGTCGTCGGTCTCGTCGTCTCGCTCGCTTACGCCTTGGTTCAATCGTCGCAACAGGCGGCGCCGTCCCGGCCGGCAGCCGCGCGCACCGAAGGCTCGGCAAGTGCCCAAGCGATGGCCGCGCCATCGCCGGTGCGGCTCTTGGGCATGTTGATTTTGGTGCTGGCGATCCTGCTGTTGTGTTGGATCGGTCTGTCGTCCGCCCAAGAATACGGGCTGATCCTTCAGCTCATTTATCCGGCAAGTCTCGGATTGGCGCTGGTGCTGATCATCGACAAGGCGACCCGCGCCTGGGGTATGAAGAGCGCTGCCGAAAGCGTTCGCGAATGGCTGTTCTGCGACCTCCTGACATTCCTGCTGGTGCTCGCCTTCCTCAACCTGCGCGGCGTCGCCAAGCCCGACGCCTATGTCGGCGGCTTCTGGGACATCCTCAACATCGTGCTGCTCTTTGCCGCATTCTGGATCATTGACCGGACCGGTACGCGCAGCCGCTTTCTGTTCGGCTACGGATATCTAATCGTGCAGGTGCTGCTGCTGCTGATCTGGCAAGCGACGCAGGGCGCGGCGGCGCCGGCATCGTGGTGGGCCTCGATCTGGCCGTTTCTCATCCTCGAGGGCGTGTTCTTCATTCTCGAGGCAATAACCCTGGTTGCGTCCAGCGGCGAGCGGCAGACCTTGCCGGCGGTCAAGGATGCGGTTTTTGTGGTGCTGTACGCCATCCTCCTGATCGTCGCGGTCAAATCCCATGCGTAGCGGAAGTGCGGAGAACGCGGCCGGAACAACCACTTGCCGGCGGCGCCGGGGCGTGCTGGAGTTGTCCACCGGGTTGCATCCGCGTTACTGAGCGAGGGTCGATCGACAATGGCAGGATGGCGGCTGTTCTGGGCGCTTGTGGGCTATGTGGCCTTCATCGTCGTTCTGATCTTTCTCTATTTTTACCAACCGTTCGAACAGTTTTTCACCCTGGTCATCAACGGACTGGGGTACGGCAACGCCATGTTCTGGGTCGTGCTGATCACCGCCATCATCGGCTTCTGCGGTTATCATTGGCGCGCCTATCGGCTTTACATCGTGCAGCGGCGCAGCATCGACGGGATGGTGCTGGCCTCGCTGCGCGGCTCGGCCTTTATCGCGATTCTGTTCTGCGCCGGAGCCACTGTTCAGGCGCTGCTGATCCTTTGCGCCTATCTGCTGCAGCCGGACTTCACGCTCGGCGCCGAGTTCGGCTCCCGTCTTGGCGGCGTCGTCGCTCTGGCGATCGTGACGGTGATCTTCTGCCTGCTCTACTGGGTGCTCAAGGTCATACGGCAGTCGCCGGTCAGCGCGACCGCCGATACAGGATTGTATAGACTACAATAAACAACCCGATCATCAGCAACGAAAAGATCGTCGATGCCGTACCGAGCGCAAACAGCGTCGGCTGCACCCGTTGCGTCAATGACGCGTTGATGTCGAGCGGCAGCGTATTTTCCGCTCCCGACAGCAAGGTCGTTCGGGCGAATTCGTCGTAGGAAAGCGTGAAGCCGAACAAGCCGGCGGCAACGATACCCGGCGTGACGAGCGGCAGCGTGATCTCCTTGAAAACCGTCCACTCATCGGCGCCCATATCGCGCGCCGCCTCCTCCAGGCGATCGTCGAAGCGGTTGAACACCGCCATCATGACGAGAAAGCCGAACGGCAGCGTCCAGACCACGTGAACGCCTAAGCCCGAATACCACCATGCGGGCGGAATGCCGACGACACGCAACAGCGACGCCAATCCGAGGCTCAAAAGCACGCCCGGCACCATGAGGCCCGCCATGATCGCATAGAACAGCACGCCCGATCCGCGGAATTTCTTGCGGAACGCCATCGCCAGCATGGTGGAGAAGATCGCGGTAATCACCATCACCACCACGGCGAGGATCAGTGAGCGGACGAGCGAACTCTTGATGTCGCCGACAGCCGACGGTCCGGCCAGCCGTTCCCACCAGTAGAAGCTCAGGCCGCGCATCGGGAAGGTGACGCCGCCGCGCCGCCCCTGGAAAGACAGCGTGAACATGGCAAACATCGGTCCGTAGACGAAGATCAGAAAGATCGCGTAATAGACGCTGAAGCCCGCCTTCACGCGAGTTTTGCGTCGTTGTTCCGGCGTCGAGCGCGCCACCCTAAAGCTCCTTGCGGATATCGACCACGCGCAGGATGGTCACGACGCCGATCATCATCGCCATCATCAGCATGAACGCGTTGACGGCGGCGAACGGATAATTGGCGATGGCGTAATAATTCAGGATCACCGTGCCGGTAGTGGACGTCTTGCCGCCATAGACTACGACCGCGGTCGCGAATTCGCCCATCACCATCACGAACACGAAGATCATGCCGATGGCGATGCCGGGCATCGACAGCGGCAGGATGATTTCGCGGAAGATCTGGAACGGATTGGCGCCCATGTCGCGCGCCGCCTCAAGCAGCGTCTTGTCGATCTTCGCGAGCGAGAAGAAGATCGGTCCAACCGCGAGCACGACGTAGAGTTGCACGAGCGCCATCGTGTAGCTGAATTCGGAATAGAGGAAGAAGCTGACAGGTTCCTCGATGGCACCGATATCGAGCAGAAATTCGTTGATTAGCCCGTGGCGTCCGAGCATCGGCAGCCAGGCGACCGCACGGATGAGGTAGCTGGTCCAGAACGGCACCATGGCGAGCAGAAACAGCGCCAATTGCCACTTGAAGTCCTCGACCTGCATGGAGAGAAAATAGGCGAGCGGATACGCCAGGATCAGGCAGATCGCCATCACGGTGACGGTGAAGCGAAACGTCGTCCACAGCGTGCGGATGAAGACCGACGGCGTCAGGAAATCGGGATTTTTGGGATCGAAGAAGCCCTCCGCGACGAAAAAAGCCCGGTAGTTATCGAGCGTGAAGGCCGGCGTCATGCCATGGCCGGTCGATTTCCAGAAACTGAAGATGAAGATCGAGATCAGCGGGAGAAATAGAAAAATAATGAGCCAAAGCGTGGCGGGGGCGACCAGCAGCGGAACGGGAAAGCCGGCTTCGCGGCGGTACTTGCGGTCGGCTTCGGCGCGAACATCTGGCGGTCCGCCGATCAGGCCGCGCGGCGCGGTCCGCGCCAGCTGTGCATAGTCCTCGACGGTCGTCATGGCTTGAACCATACGCGAAAACGCCGCCGGCTTGAAGCCGGCGGCGCTGCCCTAAAAGCCAGTCTCGAAAAGGATCGGACGACCTCAGGCGGTGAGGAACTCCGTCCAGCGCTTAACCAGATGGTCGTTCTCGTCCATCAGCGAGTTCCACACCGCGATCTTGGAGTAGCGCTGCCAATAGGAGCCGCCGGTGCGGACGTCGCCCTTCTTGATGATGATGGTGCCGAACGGATCGGCCAGATCCTTCGCCGCCGGCTTGCCGTCATACCAATAATCCCATTCCACCGGTTCAAGGTACTTCTTGGCGTTCTCTGGGATCGAGTGATAGTAGCCTTGGCGGGCCACGAAGGCTGCCGGCCAGCCGTTGAGCCACCAGTTGATGTACTCGTAGGCTTGGTCGAGCTGCTTGCCCTTGACCTTCGCGGAGATGGCAAGACCGCCGTGCCAGCCGCGCATGCCTTCCTTCGGGAAGGCATAGACGCAAGGCACGCCTTCGGCCTGGATCGCGGCGACGGCCGGCGACCACATGCTCTCCAGCACCACTTCGCCGTTGACCATCAGGTTGACCGATTGGCCGAAGTTCTCCCAGAAGGCGCGGAAGTGTCCCTGCTTCTTCAGCGGGATGAGGTAGTCGATCAGGAAATCGATCTCGGCCTTGGTCATGTTGCCTTTGTCGCCGAATTTCTTCAGACCCAGCGCCTCGACCGCCATCGCCGCATCCATGACGCCGATCTGCGGCACGTTGAGCAATGCCACCTTGCCCTTGTACTGCTTGTTGAGCAGCTCGCCCCAGCTGTCGATGACCTTGCCGGTGCCCTTCGGGTTATAGCCGATGGAATCCGCGTTGTGGAACGCCGGGCACATGCTGATGTAGCGCGACGGCCCCTTGGTCTTGTTCCCGTGCTCGTCGACCCACAGGTTCAGGTATGGCGCGTCGCCCTGGCCGACGCTCGATTCCGGCGTCAGCTTTCCGGTCTTGGTGAGATTGGTGACCTTGTCCCAATCCTTGATCTTCTTGGTGTCGATCGGCTGCCACACCTTCGCCGGCAGCATCACGTCCATGTCGTTGAAATAGCCTTCGGCGATTTCGTACTGGTCGTTCTGGTTCAGCATCTTGCTGAACATGTCGCCATAGCCCATGGCCTGGCCGGCGACGCTGAAGCCGAGGTCCTTGGTAGCCTTGGCCTGTATTTCGTTGATCTCGCTGACGCCGAGACCGATGCTGCGCAGTCCGTCCGCCGCATCCGCAATCCGCATGAACGCAGCGCCAGATGCAGTAGCGGCCGCCACTCCGGCGGCCGTATTTCTCATGAACGTTCTACGCGACCATTTTGCTTGCCATGCACTTCCAGGGCCATCGTACGCCATGCCCATCTCCTCTGTTTGAAGAACCCAACCAGCGTGTCTGTATTGAAGCCCGGAACGGCACCCCCGAACCCCTTGTGCGCCGCTTCAATTCGAATGATACATCACAGCCGGGACCTGTCAAACCGCCAATGGGCGGCGAAGTCGAGGGGAGCTACAAAGTGCGCGTACTGATCAAGAACGGCCGCATCGTCACATCGGTCGATGACTACCATGCCGATATTTTCATCAACGGCGCGGGAGTAGCGCTGATCGGCAAGGACCTTGAGATCGAAGCCGACAAGAGAATTGACGCATCCGGCAAGCTAGTCATCCCCGGCGGGGTCGATCCGCACACACATCTTGAATTGCCGTTCGGCGGCACGACAACTTCCGACACTTTTGAGACCGGGACGCGGGCTGCCGCCTATGGCGGGACCACCTGCATCATCGATTTTGCCGTGCAGACGCGCGGCACGTCGACGCTGAAGGCGCTGGACGATTGGCATGCCAAGGCCGAAGGCAAGACCGCGGTCGATTACGCCTTTCACATGATCATCACCGACATGCCGCATGAGCGGATCGGCGAGATGCGCAGCCTCGCCGACGGCGGCGTCACCAGCTACAAACTGTTCATGGCCTACCCTGGCGCCCTGCTGTCGGACGATGGCACCATCTTTCGCGCGATGCGCAAGGCCGGCGAGGACGGCACGCTCGTCTGCATGCATGCCGAAAACGGCATCGTCATCGACGAGCTGGTGAAGATCGCGCTCGCCGAGCGTCATATCGAGCCGAAATATCACGCCTTGACGCGGCCGACGCGGTTGGAAGCCGAAGGCGTCCACCGCGCGCTCTCCATTGCCGAAGTCGCGCGCGCGCCGGTCTATATCGTGCATTTGAGCTGCTATGACGCGCTGCACGAATTGCGCATGGCGCAGGCCCGCGGCGTCATGGCGCATGCCGAGACCTGCCCGCAGTATCTGCTGCTCGACGTCGACCGTTACGATGAGCCGGGCTTCGACGGCGCCAAATACGTGCTGACGCCGCCGCTGCGCGAGAAATGGAATCACGACGAGCTGTGGGGAGGACTGCGTTCACATGCTCTCGACGTGATCTCGACCGATCATTGTCCGTTCTGCCTCAAGGAGCAGAAGGAACTCGGGCGCAACGACTTCAGCAAGATTCCAAACGGCGGTCCGGGCATCGAGAGCCGGATGAGCCTGATCTACCATTACGGCGTCAGCAAGGGGCACATCTCGCTCAATCGCTTCGTCGAACTGACGTCGACGGCGCCCGCCAAGATCTTCGGCCTGTTTCCCAAGAAGGGCACGATTGCGGTCGGCAGCGATGCCGATATCGTGATCTTCGATCCGGCTCGCGAAGAGACGATCAGCGCCTTCAATCCTCACACCCATCACATGAACATCGACTACAGCGCCTATGAGGGCTTCAGGGTGAAGGGCTACACCGAGACCGTGCTGTCGCGCGGCAAGGTCGTCATCGAGAACGGCAATTACGTCGGCCGTCCCGGCGACGGCGCCTTCGTCAAGCGCCGAGCCTACGGTGGCCAATATGCCAATACCCATGCCAACATGGCCCGCGATGTGCTGGCGCCGCGGGCAAGTCTCGGCTCGCCCGGACGGCGTCATTCTTGATCCGCCCGTTGTTTGGCCCGCGGCAGGATGATGACGGTTTGGCACCGGCGACCTCGCGCCGGATGACGGAGCACCGAGCATGACGGAACGCAAACGGCCCAATCTTCGATCGCGTCTGGCGCAACGGGAATTGCTCTTTGCTCCCGGCGTGTTCGACGGGATTTCCGCAAAAATCGCCGATCAAATGGGTTTCGAGGCCCTCTATATGACAGGATACGGCACGGTGGCTTCGCACTTGGCGGTGCCCGACGCCGGGATCGCCACCTACACGGACATGGTCGGCCGCGTCGCCGTGCTCGCCAACGCAACGTCCACGCCGCTGATCGCCGACGGCGATACCGGTTATGGCGGTCTGCTCAATGTGCAATATTCGGTGCGCGGGTACGAAACGGCAGGGGCCGTCGCCATCCAGCTAGAGGACCAGGAATTTCCCAAGAAGTGCGGTCACATGCTCGGCCGCCGCGTGGTGCCGATGGAGGACATGGTCGACAAGATCAAGGTCGCCACGTCGAGCCGCGATTCGAGCGACTTTCTCATCGTCGCGCGCACCGACGCCCGCACCACGCTCGGCCTCGATGAAGCATTGCGCCGCGCCGAGGCCTACGCCAAAGCTGGCGCCGACATTCTTTTTGTTGAAAGTCCGGAAAGCCTTGAGGAAATGCGTATCATCGGGCGCAGCTTCGCGCAGCCGCTCGTGGCCAACATGGTCGAGGGCGGGCGGACACCGGTTGCCGACCGCAAGACGCTCGAGGAGATTGGCTATTCGATCGCGATTTTTCCGGCGCTCGGCTTTCTCGCCGCGGGCCATGCGCTGCGCGAGGCATATCGGCATTTGAAGCAGCATGGCTCCAGCGTCGGCCTCAACACGCCGCTCTACAAGTTCAGCGAGTTCAGCGATTTGATGGGCTTTGGCGCGGTTACCAAGTTCGACGAGATGTATCGTCGCTAGACCGCAAAGCTGCGTCCGATGGAGGCGCTTATGCGCAGAACAGCCGCGACGAAGCGACAACGATTGCGCCGGCGCCACGCGGCAGCGTCTTGCGCTCGGCACGTGTACCGGCTTCCATCGGCGTTCGCGTTGCCTGGAGGCTGCCCGTGAGAAGCGGCGGAAACGCTGAAACGGCGGAGGGGTTGTTATGGCAGCAGCGGCCATGGCAGACATGCGCCTGACCTCGGATCCGGTCGCGTCTGAGCAGTTGCGCGCCGATGCGGCGCTTCTTTTCGAAGCGCTTGCCGCCGGCGGCATCGGCATTGTGCCGCTCGATGTCGCTTACGCCGTGGTCGCCACCACGCCGGCCGGGATCCGGCGCATCTTCGAAACCAAGCGGCGCTCCTATGAAAAGCCCTCCGGCATGTTCGGCAATTGGCGCTTGAGTCGCGAGCTTCATGTCATGGATGAGACGCGGCGCGCCATGGTGCGTGAGATCGTCGAGGAGGAGCGGATTCCGTTCTCGGTGGTCGCGCCGTTTCGCGCCGATCATCCGTTGCTCGCAGCCGTCGATCCTTTCGTGATGCAGAATTCGTCGAAGGGCGGCACGCTCGACATGCTGCTCAACGCCGGCCAGTTCCACGACGCCATCGCCGAAGCTTCGCTGGCGCGCGGCACGCCGGTATTCGGATCGTCGGCTAACCTGTCGCTCACCGGCAGCAAGTATCGATATCAGGATATCGAAGCGCCGATTCGGGCCGCCGCCGCAGTCTATTTCGACTATGGCCGTTCCAAATATGCCCATGAGAAAGGCCTGGCCAGCACCATCATCGACTTTGCCGATTTCACGGTGATTCGCATCGGCCATTGCTTCGACCAATTGGTGCGGGCATTTGACCGACGCTTCGGCGTCGCCTTGAAGTCCTGACAGCGGCGGCAAACAATGAGCGATCCTTACAAAGATATCGGGTTCGAGGCCAACCGGATCGGGTTCGGCAAGCGGGCCGGCGTGGTCGTGGTCGACTTTCAGAAGGGCTTTACCCAACGCCGCTTTCCGCTCGGCGGCCGCCCGATGGTCGAACGCGCGGTCGAAAATACCGCCAAGCTGGTCGGTGTTGCGCGTAAAGCCGGCTTGCCGGTCGCTTGCTGCTACACCGCGTATTCGAGCGCGCGGGATGCCCCGTTGTGGAAGATTCCGGCGGTCGTCAACGAGTTCCATCATGGCCATCCGAGTACCGAGCTCGATGAGCGCATTTATGACCGCTCCTACGACGTGATCGTCTGCAAAACCGCGGCCTCGATCTTCTTCAACACGCCGGTTGCGAGCTATTTCATCAAGGACGGCGTCGATACCGTCATAGTGACCGGATGCAACACTTCGGGCTGCGTGCGCGCTAGCGTCACCGATGCCTTCTCTTACGGCTTTCGCGTCATTGTCCCAGAGCCCTGCTGCGGCGACGTTGACGAAGGACCGCACCGGGACAACTTGCGCGACGTTCAGCGACGCTACGCCGATGTCGTGGGTCTGGAGGAAGTGCTTGCCTACATCGACACTTCGGGGCGGCGGAATGAATGAGCCGGAGTAGCGAGGTCCGGAGACGAGCCCCATTCGACGCGGAGAAATGGCCGATGGCCGTGTTCGATGTCGCCGGCGATGCCAAACGGGCTTTTGCCGTACTGCGGCGCGGCGGGGTCGCAATCGTGCCGCACAATATCGGCTACGCGGCGCTCGGCGGGTCTGCATCGGCGCTGACGCGTATTTTCAACGCCAAGCGGCGCGGTGCTGCCAAGCGCAACGCCATGGTTGCGAATCTGGCCGTGCAGGGCGACGTGCATCGGTGCTCGCGGCGCGGCCGCGATATCGTCTTTGCAATCGTTGAAGATTATGATCTGCCACTGGGTTGCATCGCACCGTACCGGGCCGATCATCCGATGCTGGCAACGCTCGACGCAGATACGCTCGCCGCAAGCACGCAAGATGGAACGCTTGCGATCCTGCTCAATGCCGGCCGGTTTCATGCCGCGCTTACCCGCTTGAGCGAGGAAGCCATGCTTCCGCTGTTCGGCTCGTCGGCGAATCTGTCGCTCGGCGGTACCAAGTTCAGGGTCGAGGATATCGAGGCTGAAATCCTGGCGATCGCCGACATCGTCGTCGATCACGGGCTGCAAGCGTTTCATCGTTATGCGGCGTCGTCGACGCTGCTCAACGTCGAAACGCTCGAAGTCAGCCGGTTCGGATCCTGCTACGCCGACATTGCCTATGTGCTCAAGCGGCATTTCGGCGTCGATTTGCCGCCGGCGCCGCCGCGGCAGCCACCGTGTTTCCACGTGCCCAACAACGATCGAGGAGACGGCCAATGAGTGCGCTCGCTCAAGAATCCGCTGAAGCCGACCGGCCGCTTGCCGAAGAGCTGTCGCTGTTTGCGCTGCAGCTCAGTCATGGCGCCATTCCGGCCGCCGTTCGCGAGCGCGCCAAGCACTTGATCCTCGACTCCGTCGGCATCGCGCTGGCATCGACCCGCTACCCATTCGCAGCCGTTTCGCTGTCGGCGCTCGACGATCTGGGCAGCGGCGAAGCGGCCGTCATCGGTTTCGGCCGGCGCCTGGCGCTGCGCGATGCCGTACTCATGAACGGCATCCTCATCCACGGACTGGACTTCGACGACACCCACACCCGCGGCGTGATCCACGCAACCTGCAGCAGCTTCCCCTGCGCCTTGGCGTTGGCCGATCACCATGACATGGACGGTAAAGTGCTGTTGGCCGCCTATGTGGCGGCGATGGAAACCGCCACGCGGGTCGGCGCGGTTGCCAAAGGTGGATTTCATCAGGCGGGCTTTCATCCGACCGGCCTGGTCGGCGCATTCGGCTGTGCGCTCGCGGCGGCAAAGCTGCTTGGCCTTGATCCGGAGCGTGCGACCATGGCGCAGGGAATTGTGCTGTCGATGGCGAGCGGCAGCCTGGAATTTCTCGAGGACGGCGCCTGGACGAAGCGCATGCATCCGGGATGGGCTGGCGTCGCCGGCATCACCGCCGCCACGTTGGCCAAGCATGGGTTCGTCGGACCGCGCGCGGCCTACGAGGGTCGTTTCGGCCTATACGCCAACTATCTGAGAGGTTCGACGGCGCCGGACCTCACGCCTGCAACCGAGCAGCTGGGGACTAGGTGGCAGATCGATGAGGTGGCGGTAAAGCCGATCCCGGCGTGTCACTTCGCCCATGCGGCGGCCGACGCGGCGATCGCGCTGCACAACAGCGGCGGTTTTTCCGGCGAAGCCATCCGGCGAGTGCGGGTGCTTGTACCCAAGGAAACCGTCGAGATCGTTTGCGAGCCGCTCGGAAATAAGCGCGCGCCCGCCAACAGCTACGACGCGCAATTCAGCATCCCCTACATCGTGGCTACCGGCCTGTTGAAGGGGCGTTTTACCCTCGCCGAGCTTGAAGATGCGGCGTTGCGTGATCCGGCCGTGCTGAGCGTCGCTTCCCGCGTTGACTACGAGGCCGACCCGGCCTCGACCTTTCCGCGGCATTACCCAGGCGAAGTCATCGTCGAAACCTCGGACGGCCGCTCGCTGCGGCATCGCGAGGCGGTCAACCGCGGCAACGCCGAGCGGCCGCTGAGCAATGCAGAAATCGTCGGGAAGTTCCGCGATAATGCGCGCCACGCCGTCTCGCAGGAGAGAGCGGATGCCATCGGCGATGCCGTGCTCAACCTCGACCGTCTGAATGCGCGCGCGCTCGCGGACGTGCTCTGCGCGAAGTCGTGAGGAGGGAACGGTGGCCATCCGCACCGCAGAAGAGGCGGCCGATCACGAGCAGCTGATCATCGACATGGTCGACAAGTTCCTGGGAACGGAGGTGCAGCCGCACGTCCGCGCCCTGGAGCATGACGATGTCTATCCGACCGAGATCGTCGAAAAAATGCGGGCGATGGGATTGTTTGGGTGCGTCATCGCGCCTGAATTCGGCGGGCTCGGTTTGTCGACCCGCACCTATGCCAAGATCATCGAGCGCATGTCTGCGGTGTGGATGTCGATCAGCGGCATCATCAATTCGCATTTGATCATGGCGACGGCGGTGCAACGCCATGGCACGCCCGAACAGAAGGCGAGTTTCCTGCCGAGGTTCGCGGCCGGCGAGTTGCGCGGCGGCGTCGGCCTCACCGAGCCGGATTGCGGTACCGACCTGCAGGCTATTAGGACCGTGGCGAGACGCGTTGGCGACGCCTACGTGGTCAATGGCCGCAAGACCTGGATCACCAACAGCATGTACGGCAATTGCCTGGCATTGTTGGTCAAGACCGATCCGGGCGCGAGTCCGCGCCACCGCGGCATGAGTTTGCTGATCGCCGAGAAAGGCCCCGGCTTCACGGTCAACCGCAAGCTCGAAAAGCTCGGCTATAGGGGTATCGACACCTGCGAACTCAGCTTCGACGACTACCGCGTGCCGGCCGATCGCCTGATCGGCGGCGTCGAGGGACGGGGACTGCAGCAGATCCTCAGCGGTTTGGAGCTTGGGCGAATCAACGTCGCCGCCCGGGGCGTGGGGATTGCGGACGCGGCGCTAAAGGAGGCGGTGCGATACGCGCAGCTGCGCAAGACGTTCGGCAAGCCGATCTGCGAGCATCAGGCGATCCAACTCAAGCTCGGCGACATGGCCACGCGACTCGAAGCGGCCCGGCTCCTCACCTATCGGGCCGCCGAAGCCTACGACCGCGGCGAGCGCTGCGACATGGAAGCCGGCATGGCCAAGCTGGCCGCCACCGAGGCCGCGCTCGAGAACAGCATCGAAGCCATGCGTATCCATGGCGGCTATGGCTATTCCACGGAATTCAACATCGAGCGGATGTATCGCGATGCACCGCTCCTGGTCATCGGCGAGGGCACCAACGAGCTGCAGCGGATCATCATCGCCAAGCAATTGATCGAACGGAACCGCGCATGAGCTTGCCCCTGGCCGGCGCGCTCATCGTCTCGGTCGAACAGTATGGCCCGGCCGTTCGGCACCCAGCACCTCGCCGACCATCGGGCAAGCTTGGCACACAACCTACCCGCAACTCGCGGATGTGAACTCCCGCACATCTGCGCGCATTTGTCGGCTTATGGCCGCAGGGCAGCCGCGATCGGCACCTTGCTGCGCAGGCGCGACATCCATCCCTCCGTGGTCGCGGTCATCAGGATGGCAACGATATTCATTGGCGGGGGCGCGGCACGCGGCAATCTTGCCGCGCCTTTGCGCTCAATGTTTCGTGTCAAAGCTGCCTGCAGCCAGCGCGCGCGGCACAGCAAGGTGCAGCTTGCTTTCCATCTGGAAGCGATGGCCCAATTGAAAAAGCAAAGCTTCGCAGAATGGACGGCCGACCAGCTGGAAGGACGTCGGCATGCCGTCGGACGTGTAACCGCAGGTGACGCTTAACGCCGGCAGTCCAAGAAAATTGATGACCCGCGTGTTCCGCGTCAGCGCGACCACCATCTTCAGATAGGCTGGACCGTTGCTGTAGGCGGTCTGTTCAAGGGTCGGGGTGGGGATCGGCAGCACCGGCGTGAGGAGAACGTCGACGCGGGAGAACACCGCGTCGAGAAATTCGTTGAGCGCGAACACCCGGTACTGCAATGCGTTGATATAGTCGGTGGCGGAAATGAAGAAGCCCGCCTCGAGCCGCCTGCCGACTTCCTCCGAGTATTCGGATGCGCGAGCGCGCTTCCACGGTCGATGATTGGCGGCGGCCTCGGCCTTCATGACCAGCGGATGCAAGTCTGAACAGAGCGAAACAGCCTCTGGAATCCCGACGGGGATAATGGTGGCGCCCGCTTGCCGAAAGACGTCGAAGCTGGCGCCCATCGCAGTTTCGACGTCACGATCCAAATCCTGGTCAAAAAAGCCTTTCGGCTTGCCGATCCGGATGCCGCCGAGCGTCCGCTCCAGTTCGGATTCGTAGTCGGGCACCGGCACGCCCGCGGCGGTATCATCCGCGGAATCCTGCCCGGCAATCACCTTGAGCGCGCGGGCGGCGTCCCTGACCGTTCTGGTCAGCGACCCGACGCAGTCGAGCGACCAGGACAGCGGCATGACGCCGCGGCGGCTGACCAAACCATTGGTGGGCAGGCAGCCGACAATGCCGTTCGCCGCGGCCGGACAGCGCACCGAGCCACCGGTGTCGGAGCCGAGCGAGGCGTACACCATGCGGCTCGCAACCGCCACTCCGGAGCCGCTCGACGAACCGCACGGCACGCGATCGTGGTTCCAAGGATTGAGAACGCGCGGCAAATGCGCGTTGAAACCGTGCGGCCCCATCGCGAACTCGACCATCGCCAAGCCGCCGAGGTCGATAGCGCCCGCGTTGTCCAGTTTGCGCAACACAGTTGCCGTGGTCTTTGCCGGCTGGTCGCGGCGAATAGGTGAGCCGAAGGCCGAGACGCGGCCGGCGCGATAGTACATGTCCTTGTGAGCCATCGGTACGCCATGCAACGGCGCTAAACTCTCGCCGGCGGAGCGGACCGCATCGAGACTGCGCGCCCGCGCCAAGGCGGCGTCGCGATCTTGCCAGACGAATGCGTGATAGACTGGATCGAGCGCGTCGATCCGCCGGAAGCACGATTGCACGATTTCCACCGCCGACACCTGACCGGCCCTGATGAGGTCGGCGGCTTCGCAAAGCGACAGGTTCTGCAATTCGTCCGCTAGCTGCTGCGCCAAGGCTCTCTCCGTTTTCGGCGCTCACGTGCGTCGCGAACGGAGCCAAGCGGAGAATTCCGTCGGATCGCGATCGAAATCGTGCGCAGCAAGCGCCGCCTCCGCGGCCGCGCGCAGCTGGTTCAGCTCGACAGCCAATTCCGGCCAGCGGCTTTCAGCAATGGGAACGTGCTGGGCTTCGTCGTTGATCGTCTTCAGCGCCTCAGGGCTGATCGGCATGGCATCGCTCCTTCCTTTGACTCGATGCCTCTCGCGGCGGTCCGCCTGGCCACGCGGCCGCCGACGGCGTGCGCCCCGACGGCTCTTGCGGCACGTCAAAGCTCTCCTTTCAGGAAAGCCACGACGACGCGGCAATTCTCCTCGGTGCCGTCGAACAGTGTCGAATGGCCCGATCCTTTGATCACGTATTTCTTCGCCCCGGTGATGTGCTGGGCGAGATATTCCTGGCCGGCGCCGCTGCCGGCCTGTTGCCACGGCGTCATGATGTCCTCGTCGCCGCCGATGACGAGTGTCGGCGCCGTGATTTTCGACAACAGCGGCCGCAGGTCCATGGCAATCATGGCCTCGCACGCCCGCTTGAAGACATCCACACGGTTGCTATCGCGCAGCACATTCTGGATCATGTCGACGGCTTCGGCCCCGCCCGGGCCATCAAGAAAGCCGCGAGACAGCGCCTGCACTGCGATCAGCTCCGCCAGCGTGCGCGAGCCGACGCCGAAGCGCTCGGCGATATCGATCCAACCGCGGAAGGTGAGAATGCCGGCACGGTCGAGCTTGGCGGCGGAGCAGTTGATGACCAGGTGGCGGGTGCGTCGGGGATACTTGGCGGCAAATTGCTGGGCTACCATGCCGCCCATCGAGGTGCCGTGAATGTGGGCAGTGCCGATATCAAGGTAGTCCATCAATCCGGCGACGTCGTCCGCCCACACTTCCATGTCGTAGTGCTGAAACGGCCGCTCGGACTGGCCGTAGCCGCGCATGTCGAAATCGATGCAGCGGAACGTCTCCGACAGGATCGGCGTTGCGGTGGCGAAATTGAAGTGTCCGAAACCGGCGCCGTGGATTTGCATCACCGGATCGCCCTGGCCGGTCTCCTGGTACCAGATTCGGACGCCGTTGATTCTCGCGTCTGGCATGTGGCTCTCCCCGTGGCGCGGCCCGGCAGACTGCGAGGCAACGAGGTCCGAAAGTCAAGTCCGCGCCGGCGCCGCATCCGCGAAGCCAACTGCGGCGTGCGTCACACGACCGGCCAGCGTGACTGCGGCTTGACGTTGGCGCGCGCCGCGAGCTTTGGCGCCAGTTCGCGGCAGCGCGCATGCACCTCGGCGAGATCGATCGTGGTCAGTTGCCGGTTTTCCATCAGAATGCGGCCGTCGACTATCACGGTATCCACGCTGTCGCCGCTGGCGGTGTAGACAAGACTGTAGACGTAATTATAGGTCGGCACCCATTCTGGCCGGTCGGTATTGACGAGAATGAGATCGGCTTTCATGCCGGGCGCGAGCGAACCGAGTTCGCTCTGCCAGCCGGTCGCGCGATAGCCAGCGAGCGTCGCCATTTCGACCACCTCCTCGGCGGTGATGACCTCCGGGTCGATCTTGGCGTCTTTCGGCAGCGTTGCAGCAAGATACATCGACCGGAACATGTCCTTGTGGTCGCCGGAATTGACGCCGTCGCAACCGAGACAGACCGTGACCCCTTTGGTGCGCATTTCCAGGAAATGGCTCATTTGCGTCGTGCCCTTGGCGAGCTTCAATGCGGCCGGGGGATTTTGACAGACCTTGGTGTCGGTCTCCGCCAGCATGTCGACCTCGAACGGCTCAACGGCAGTCATGTGATTGAGGTATACGTTCGGTCCGAGCGCGGCGATGCGGTACATATGCTCGACCGGCCGGTGGCCGGTGGCCTTGAGTTCGCTTGCGACCTCCTCGCGAGAGCTCGCCTTATGCATCAAGGTGAAGGTGCCGTAGCGGTCGGCGAGCGCCTTGGCGCCGAGCATGAGCTCGTCCGAGCAGGTTCCCACGCCTTCGATCGTGGCAAAGCACCTGATGCGCCCGTCTGCCATGCCGTCGTACGCCTTGATGTTGCGCTCGGTGACGTCGAGCGCCTGCTGCAACGTCATCTTCTTGAAGTATTCGGGACATTTGTGGCCGTCCGGCCCGGCGTGATCCCACACCCAGCTGCCGGTGGTCGCGCGCATGCCGCTCCGCTCGATCGCCTTGATCGTGGTGTCGAGCCACATGCAGCCGGGCTCGACGAAACACGTCGTTCCCGACCGGATCATTTCCGCCATCAGGCACAGCGAATACCAGTATTCGTCCTCCTCGGTGATCGCAGCCATGTACGGGTAGCACCAGAACTTCAACCAATCGCTGGTGCGAAGCGTGTCGGGAATAAGCCCGCGGGCGATCTCGCCGAGATGGGCATGGCCGTCGACCAGGCCGGGCATGACCAGACGCCTCGATGCGTCGATGGTCTTGTTGCCTTTGAAGCGTTGCCGCAGATCGGACGTCTTGCCGACCGCAACGATGCGGTCCTTGCCGATGGCCAGCGCCCCGTCGGTCACGATCTGCCGGGCGTTGTTGAGCGTGAGCAGCGTCCCATGCTCGATGAGGATATCGACAGTCTCCATAATCCCCTCGTATTCCATCGACCGTGCCGGCTTGCCGCTATTTGATCGGCGAGAACGGTGCCGGTACCAGGATGCGGTTTTCCATTGCCACGATGATGTCCGGCGATTGCTTGAGGAACGCCTGCCACTCGGCGTCCGCCGCCAGCAAGGCGCGCCGCCGTTCGCGCTCGGCAAGCGAATCATATCCCCAAAGGTGGACGATCTGGTTGAGCTCGCCGATTTCGGTGTGAAAATAGCCGATCAGGTTGCCCAGAATCCGCGTCTGAATTTTCAGGCCATTGGCTACGTAATCCTTATAGTAGAGCTGAACGGTGCCTGGCTTGACCGTATAGCATCGCTCTTCGACAATCATGAAACACCTCCATTCATTATTGCGGCTCGCAAGGCGCCAGCGCCCTCATCGGACGGTCAGACCATGACGTCGCCGCCCGCGGGGCAAAGCGTCTGGCCGGTGAAATAATCGCCGTCTTTGGTGGCAAGAAACAGTGCAGTTGCAACCACGTCCTCGACCTCGCCGACACGGCCGAGCGGATAGGCGCCGACGATGCCGTCGCGCACGTCTTCGGGCATGAAGTTATAGAGGTCGGTGCGGATGATCGCCGGCGCGATGCAATTGACGTTGATGCCGTCATGCCCGACCTCGCGGGCGAGCGCGCGCGTGAAACCGATCATGCCGGCCTTGGCGGCCGACATGTGGGTGAATTCGGCGCCGCCGGTGACGCCGAACGTCCCGCTCATATTGATGATTTTGCCGCTTTTCTGTTTGAGCATGTGGGGGATGGTAAAGCGCGTGCAAAGGAACATGCCGCGCAGATGCACCCTGATCATGTCATCCCAGGTTTCGACCGACATCTCCGCGAGCTTGTAGGAATTGAGCATGCCGGCATTGTTGACGAGAATGTCGATGGCGCCGAACTTGGCGATTGCGGCTTCGATCATTTGCGTCACTTCGCCGATTTCGCCGATATTGGCGCGTACGGCGATCGCGTCGCTGCCGCTTTTCTTGATCGTCTCAACCACGGCGTTCGCCGACTTCTCATCCTTGAGATAGTTCACGACCACGTTGGCGCCCTCGGCGGCGAAACCTTCGGCAATGCCGCGGCCAAGCCCGCGGCTTCCCCCCGTGACCAGCGCGACCTTGCCCGCCAGCCTCCCCTTGCTGCTCATGCGCGTTCTCCCTCTGCTGCCGCGACCTGGTCCGGACCGCCCCGCCATCGGCTCCAGCCGCCGCCATCGACGGCGGCGAGGAAGCCGAAAACGAGCGAGTTGAAAAGCATCGGCTCTTCGAGATTAATCAGATGCCCCGAACGCGGCATGATGGCGAGCGCGGCGTTCGGAAGCGTGGACTTCAGGAACAAATTGGGTTCGAGGCAGGGCGTGTCCTCGTCGCCGGAGAGGAGCAGCACCGGCACGTTGAACTCGCGCAAACGATCGGCAAGATGCCAGAGGGACGGCCGCGCCGCGAGGATTCCCCGCAGCGTCATGGCCATGCCGGCGACCGAATGCTCCGACAATTGGCCGGCGAATTTACGCCAGCCGACCTCGTCTTTGGCGCGCAGGCACCGCGCATAGGCGCTGCCGGCTAGCTCGCGGGCAAAGCCCGTCATGCCGATGGCTTCCGCGTGCGCGGCCTCGCGCTTCATGGCAAGACCATGTTCGGGCTGCTGCTCTGGCTTGGCGCCGTAACCAACGCCGGCAATGGTGAGCGAGCGGGCAAGTTGCGGATAGCGAAGGCCGAAATGCAGCGCGGCAAAGCCGCCCATCGACAGCCCGACGACGTGGGCGGCGCCGTCCGTCACTGCGCGCACGACATCGGCGAGGTCCTCGGCGGCGCGGGTTTGGTCGTACGCCTGCAGCGCTTTCGGTACATCCGATGGCGGATAGCCGCGCGCGCAATAGACCGTGCAGCGATAATAGCGCGAAAAGAAGCTGATCTGCGGGTCCCAGCTGCGCGCATCGCCGGAGAACTCATGGGCGAAGACCAAAGGCGGTCCGCTGCCGACCGCTCGGACGTGCAGCCTGATGCCGTCAGAAGCTGTGATCATCGGCCCGGTCTTTGCTTCCGCGCATGGCAGCTCGCCTGCGGCCGGCATTCAGCCTGCCTGCAGGATCTGCGCCGCCGTCAGCGCGTAGATCCGGGTGGCCGCTTCGATATCGGATAGCGCCAACGACTCATTCGGCTGATAAACCGGTTCCCCGCCGGGACCGAATATGACCGTCTCGCACAAGCTGCCGAAGCTCGCCGTATCGCCAAGCCACGAGCCGCCGCGGAACGTTGCCGGTCCGCCCATGACGGTTTCCCAGGCCGACTTCAGCGCAACGACGATCGGCGCTTTGGGATCGACCATGAAGGAACTTTTCACGTCGGCGTCGATCATTTCGCAGACGATCTCCGGGTCGCGCGCCTTGGCGCGCGCGATTGCTCCCTCGATGAGCGCCTTGACTTCGGAGAGCGGCACGCCGGGCTGCGGCCGCGTATCGACCCGGATCGTGCAGCGGTCGGGGATCATCGAAGGGCCTCCGGGAAACAGTCCGCCGTAGATACGGCCGACCGCCGTATACAATTCCGGTCCGACCAGATCCTTCATCTGCTGCGAAATGTCCGGGAAGTATTTCAGCTTGGAAATCTCCTCCACGACTGGAAGCATTTTTTCGATGGCATTGATCGCCTTGTACTTGTGACAGGTGTGGGCGGAACGCCCAATGGTCGAAATGTCGAAGTAATAGCGGCCGCGGTGGGCGATATAGATCTGCATGTCGGTGAGTTCGGCGAGCACGCAGTGATCGAATTTGTGGCGCCGGAACAGGTCAATGCTGCCGGTCTGCTGCCCCATATGATCGGCAACCGCGACGAACGTCACCTTGCCTTTGAAATCAGCTCCGCTTTTCACCATGGTCATGATGCCGCCGACCAATGCGCCGAGGCCTGCCTTCATGTCCATGACGCCGTGGCCGTAGAGCCGGCCGTTCTCGATGGCGCCGTCGAACGGATCGCGGTGCCAGCCTTCGCAGACCGGCTTGGTGTCGAGATGCCCGGTGAACAACAGGCTCGGACCGGACCTGCCGCTGTCGACTTCCCAGAAGGTGTTGAGACGGCCCTCATAGGTTTTTTCGCACCACACCTTTCCGATCTTGAGCGCCTTGAGCCGGGTTTCGAGGTCGCGCGCCAGCGCATCCTCTTTGCCGTTGGTGCTGTCGATGCGCACCATCTGCTGGGTGAGCCCAACGGCGGTGTCGGCGGCGACCGATTGGCCGACCCTCTCCAGAACCTGGGTATTCATCAACTTTCTCCCGTTAATCCGATGATTCCTCAGGATCACAGCGCTCCGGCGACGACGCGTCCGGCGACAAGCACGGTTCGATCCTCGGCTCCGGTGGCGACCAGATCGTCGACATCGGCAGCATCCGTTATCAACAAATCGGCACGAGCGCCGGGCTGCAGCCCCCAATCCTTGCCGAGGCCAATGATGGCGGCGGGGAAGTCTGACACCATGTCGAAGGCGAGCGGCAGATCGGCAAGCCCGAGATGGCCGGCGACCAGGGTCCAGCGCGCGATCTCAAGCAGGTCGCCCGAACCGATCGGAATGAACGGATCCTGAATGTTGTCGCATGCGGCGGCGACGCGGACGCCGCTATCGAGCAATTCGCGCACGCGCGTAAGACCACGCGGCGCCAAGCGCTCGGCGTCGCGGCCCTGCAGGAACAGGTTGGCGGCGGGCAGCGTGATGACGGCAATGCCGGCTTCGGCCAAGCCGGCGATAATTCGCTCGGCGATATCCGGCGCAACTGCGCTCAGCGCACAACAATGTCCGGCAGTCACGCGGCCTTGCATGCCGTGCGCAAGCGTGCGCTCCGTGACGGCGTCGAACAGGATATGGCCGCTGTCGAGATGCTCGTCGATGTGCATATCTAGCGGCAATCCGCTGCGCTCGGCAAACTCGAACAGCAGATCGAGAAACGCGAGAGGCTCGTCCGCATATTGGGGCACGCCGCCGATAACGTCGACGCCGGCCCGGACGGCGGCATCGAGCCAGCGCCGTGACGCAACGAGATTGCGCGGCGCGTCGCTCGTCAAATGCGCAACGACCTGCAATGTCAGCCGGTCGCGGCAGCGCTCCCGCACCTCGATCAGCGCCTCGACACCGCGAACATCGCTCTCGGTTTCGATGTTGGTATGGCTGCGGATCGCCACGGTGCCGTGGGCGAGGCAGTGATCGAGGGTGCGCTCCGCGCGCGCCATGATGTCACTTTTGGTCGCAGTCGCGGCCAGCGCCCGGTAGCCCGCCGAGGCGCCGGTGAGGGTGCCGCTCGGGTTCTCAACCAGCCTCCTGGTGCGCGACTTGTCGAGGTGCTGATGGGCGTCGACCAGTCCGGGCACCACCAGCTTGCCGCCGAGATCGACGACGCGTGCGGTCGTCTGCGCCGGTATGTGCGGCGCCAGCGCCGCGATGCGGCCATCCGCCCCGATTGCGACATCAAGCCGCTCCGGTTGCTTGGCTCCTGACCGCAACACACGGCCGTTGGTCAAAACCAGTGGGAAGCCGCTCAATGAGAAAATCCTGAACCCGACAGGTGCGTGGCACGTCGCGGGCAAACGGGGCGACCGGCGCGCCCTTCGTCGCGCTATTGTATACTAATCGGGCTTATGGGTATAATGTTTTGCGGGGTACGGGCACCACATAAGAGGCCGGGCTGCCAAGCGAATAACGCAGATGTGCGTTCCCGATCGACAAAAGCAGAGGGAGCCATGGTCGACAAAAAGCTTGTTCACAGGCGCACCATTCTTCGCGGGGCGGCGGGCTTGGCCGCGGCCGGTCTGGTCGGAACCAAGCCGGGATCAGCGCTTGCGCAATCGGCGCAAGGGGTCACCGACGACGAAATCCTGATCGGGGCACTCGGCCAGCTCAACGGTCCGTTCGCATTCATCGGCGTTCCGGGCCGTGACAACATGCAGATCGCGATCGACAAGCTCAACGCGGCCGGCGGCATCAACGGCCGCAAGCTGAAGCTCCTGTTCGAACAGGCTTCGACGCCGGCGGAGTCCGTTGCCGCGGCCAAGAAGCTGGTCGAAGACAACAAAGTCTTCGTGCTGGTGATTGCCACCGGCAGCACCGGCGCGGCTGCCGCGGCGGATTACGTCCGCGCGGCAAAGATTCCGACCTACAATACCGTCGGCGCCACGCCGATCATCCGCAATCCGTTTGCGCGCAACGTCTTTCACGGCACGATCCCGCCGGCGAGCATTACCGGCCAGGCGCTGATCGACATCGGCTTCCAGGCGGTGCCGAAGGCAAGGAAGGTCGGCGTGCTTGCCGGCACTTATGCATTCCCGCAGTCGCATCTGGCCGAGGTCAAACCGCGGCTGGAGAAGCGCGGCGGCCTCGAAGTCGTCGTCGAACAGTTCGACGCCGCGGCGACCGACTACACGGCGCAGCTTGTGTCTTTCGCCCGCCACCAGGTCGAACTGGTGATCATTCTCGGCAGCTTCAAGGAAGCCGGCTTTGCCATCAAGCAAGCCCCCGAGAAGGGCCTGACCGATGCGATCTTCGTGGTCGACGGCTCGGCGGTGAACAACGCGATCATTCCGATCATCGGCCCCGACAACATCAAAAAAGTACGCGGTTACTTCAATGCACCGTACTTTCCGACGCAGGATGATCCGCCGATGGCGGGCTATCGCCATCTCTTGATCGAGAAGTACAATGGCACGCTGCCGCAGGGCCGGCCCAATATCTACGATCTGATCGGCTACGGGTCGGCTTACGTGCTGGCCGAAGTGCTCAAGAAGGCCGGGCGCAATCTGAGCTGGGACGCGGTGATCGGCGCCTGGGAGACGATCGTGAACGCCAAGCCCTCGGATCTCGGCGGTTACGACATCATCTTCCCCGAGACGGTGACGCCGACCGACCACCAGGGCAATAAGAAGGTGGCGTCGGCGCAGATCATCAACGGTTCTTGGCGGGTGGTGGGTCTGGCGTCCTGACGCGGACGGCTGTCTTGTTTGCCGAGTTCGTTATGATCGTGGTCGGTGGCCTCAAGGTCGGGGCCATCTATTCTCTCGCTGCGCTCGGCATTGTCGTCATCTACAAGGCAACGCGTGTCGTGAATTTTGCTCACGGCGCGTTCGTGCTGGCCGGCGCCTACGCGACCTACGGAGTGGTCGAGGCTGTTGGCTTGGGCTACTGGCCGGCCTACGCGATCGTTCCGCTTGCGACCGGCGTGCTCGCGGCCGCCGTCGAAATGATCGTACTCAGACCGATCCGCCGTGCTGACATCTTCGCTCTGATAACCTCGACCATCTTCATCGGTATCGGGCTTTCGGAGATTTATCGCCTGGTGCAAAACACCGAGATGCTCGGCGTGCGCAATCCGGTTTCCGGGCGGCCGATCTTCATCGGCGACGTGATCATCACCAAGGAACAGATTTGGGTGTTCGGCGGCGCGCTGTTGAGCTCGCTGATCGGTCTTGCGATCTTCGGCTACGCGCCGCTCGGTCGCGGCCTTCGCGCGCTCGCCGCCAATCCTCGCGGCGCCGTGTTGTGCGGGTATTCGATCGACGGCATGAACGCGATGGCCTGGTTCCTCGGCGGGGCGCTGGCCGGCCTCGCCGGCGTCTTTGCTGCGCCAAGCTCGGGCGTCTCGCCGGAACTCGCGGTGTCGATGATCACCGCCGGCTTCGTCGCGGCGGTGATCGGGGGTTTCGATTCACTTCGCGGCGCTCTGTTCGGCGGGCTTATTCTCGGCGTCGCCCAGACCTTGGCGGCAGCCTATATTTCCAGCGCCACGGCGAACGCCGCGAGCTTCCTGTTGCTCTTTGTCGTACTGATGTGGCGTCCCGAGGGCCTGTTCCCGGAAGCGAAGATCCGCGATGTCTAGAGGGCGGTTGCGCGCGCTCGGGCCGATCCTGGCGCCCAGCGGCTCGCTGTTGGCGGTGGCGATCGTCGGGCTTCTGTTAGACACCTACTGGCAATACGTTATGGCCATCTCGATCAGCGCGGCGGTGATCGGCGGCGCGCTGGCGATGCTGGTCGGCTACGCCCGCTGTATTACCTTGACGACCGGCGCGATGCTGGCGATTGGCGCCTACGCCTCGACGCTGCCGGTGGTTCATGCCGGCGTGCCTTTCCTGGCGGCGCTTCTGTTTGCCACTGCGCTCGGCGCTGTCGCCGGTCTGGTTTTGGCGATCCCGGGAGTGAGGTTTCGCAGCCATAATCTCGCGATGATCACCTTCGTGTTTCAGGCGGTCGTGATCATCATCTTGCGCGAAAGCAAGACGCTGACCGGGGGCGCCGAAGGTATCCACGTGCCGCCGCCAGTGATCTTCGGCCTCTCGTTCAGCAACGATGCCAATTTCCTGCTGTTGTGCGGCGCCCTGTTTGCGCTCGTCATTCTGCCGATCGCGGTTTTGCTCGCCGGACCTTTCGGCAAGAACTTGCGCGCCATTGCCGCCAATGAGAATGCGGCGCGTGCGTTCGGAATCGACGTACGGCGATATCTGATCGCCGCGTTTACCTGGAGCTCGGCGGTCATCGCCTTTGCCGGCGCGGTTTCCGCGCCGCGATTTCGCATCATCGATCCCGACAGTTACGGCCTCATGACCTCGATCTTCACGCTCACCTATCCGATCATCGGCGGCATGGGTTCGATTTGGGGCGGCCTTGTCGGCGGTGGCGTGTTGCGGCTGTTTCCCGAACTGCTGCGGCCACTCGCCGACTACATCGATCTAGCGTTCTGCGTCCTAGTGGTCGGAACGCTCACCTTTTTCCCCGATGGTTTGGCCTCGGCGGTTTGGACGGTAGGGCGGCGCGGGCGTAAGCCTTCGACCGGCTCCGCCGCCATTCCCGGCGTTGCGGTCGCCAGAATTGCCGAGCTCTCCTCAGCCACCGGGTTTGCGCCCCCGACGCATGGCGGAAGGCACGGCGCCGACGCGCCGGTGCTCACGATCGAATCGGTGTCGCGGTCCTATGGCGCGCTTCGTGCGGTCGACGGCGTCTCGCTAAGCATCGCAAGCGGCGCCTTGCACGGTCTGATGGGTCCGAACGGAGCCGGCAAGACGACGCTGTTCAATCTTGTTTCGGGCTTCGTTCGCGCCGACCGCGGCCGCGTCCTGCTCTCTGGCGTTTCGCTTGAAAATGTGCCGATCGAGCGCCGGATCGGGCTTGGCATGACGCGAACGTTCCAGCATGCGGCGACATTCCAGCGTCTGTCGTGCCTCGACAACGTCATGATCGGTCTCGGCCGCAACACGGTGTTTGAGGGCACGAGCCGAAGCATCGCCGCGGCCCTTGACCGCGAGAGCTTCCGGGCCGAACGGCGAACCGCGCTCTCGGCGCTCGCCGCCGTTGGGCTCGGCGCCCGCGCCGACGACATGGCCAGCGCGCTGTCGCTCGGAGACCAGCGGCGCCTCGAAATCGCGCGCGCCATCGCGTCGCGTCCGCGGATTATCTTGCTCGACGAGCCCGTTTCCGGCGTTTCCGCGGAAGAAGCGCACCGCCTGAGAGAGCTATTGCTGGCGGTCAACCGCGAGCTCGGCATCGCGATGGTGGTCATCGAGCACAATATCCGCTTCCTGGTATCGCTGTGCGACCGCATCTCGGTGATGAGCGAAGGCAAGGTGATCGCGGAAGGCGATGCGGCGGCCATGGTCGACGATCCGCGCGTGCGCAAGGTCTATTTCGGCGAACGCGAGGTGGCGTGATGTTGGAAGTGTCGAACCTGCGGGTCGCCAGCGGCGCAATGATCCGCGTCGCCGGCCTCGACCTCCAGCTGGCGCAGCGCGGCTGCATCGCGCTGTTGGGGCCGAACGGCGCGGGCAAAACGACAAGCGTCGAAGCCATCGCCGGGCTTCTTCCGAAAGCGGCGGGACGGGTGATGTTTGACGGCATTGACATCACCGGCCTGTCGCCGAGCGCCGTCGCACGGCGCGGCCTCGCGCTGGTGCCGCAATGGCGCGAGTTGTTCCCGAACTTTTCCGTCGAGGAAACGCTGCTTGCCGGCAGTAATGCGGCCCGCGGCAGGCCGCCTATTCCTGCTGCGGCGGTGTACGATCTTTTTCCCCGGCTCGCGGAGCGGCGGACCCAGCTTGCCGGCTCGCTTTCCGGTGGCGAGCAGCAAATGCTGGCGATCGGCCGAGCATTGGTGACCAACCCGAAAGTGATGTTGCTTGACGAGCCGTCGGCGGGACTTGCCGTCGGCATCGTCCGCGCCTTCGTCGACGCGGTCAAACGCATCCGCGACGGCGGCGTTGCGATCCTTTTGGTGGAACAAAACCTGGAGATCGCCGCGGCGCTTGCCGAGTCGTGCATCGTCCTCGCGGCCGGCCGCGTGGTGTGGCGCGGCTCCGCCAGCGCCGCGGCCAGCAATGAAGAAATCCGTCAGGCCTATTTCACTTAAGGCCAGCGGGCGCTTGGAAATCGCGCGCGGCAGTTTCAACGGCGAGCCGGCACGCCGCGTGGACGCGCTCCGGCTTCAGCGGCAGGGACAATAGCGGTAGCTCGTGACCGGTCCGAACCGGGTCGATAGCGCGCGCGAGCGCATTAGTCAGCGCCGGCGCGACGGGGATGATGCCGCCCTCGCCGACCGGGCGAACGCCGAGCGGATTGGTGCTCGACGGCGAATCAAGATGAACGACAGTGATGCGCGGGACTTCGATGGCCGTCGCCACAAGATAGTCGGCCAGCGAGCCGGTCAGCAATTGTGCGTCTTCATCGTATACGATTTCGGACAACAGCGCCCCGCCGATGCCGTCGGCGACCCCGCCGACGATTTGCCCTTCGACGATCATGCGGTTGAGCGCGCGCCCGGCATCGTGGACGACGACGTAGTTCTCGATACCGAAGAGCCCGGTATGCGGATCAAGCCGCACCTTGGCGACGTGCACTGAAAATCCGCTGGTGAGAAGCTGCTTGGCCTCGTAGACCATGCTCGCTTCGAGTGCAGCCTCGCCCTCGAACAATGGACCGCCGGGCGCCACCGCGCGGGCAACGTGCCCAACGGTAAGGTCGGTCGAACGGCCGTCGCGGTAGCGAACCGCGCCTTTTTCGATTTCTAGTTCAGACGCCCCGCACTGCAGAAGGGTGGCCGCGCGCTCGAGGACTTTGGCGCGCAAGCTTTGGGCAGCACTGAACACGGCATTGGCGCCGATCACCGCGCCACGCGCGGCAAATGCGCCGCGGCCGAACGGCATGAGGTTGGTGTCGCCGAGCCGGACGGAAACGGTCTCCAGCGGCACGCCGAGCGCGTCGGCGCAGACTTGGGCGTAGGTCGTGGACTGACCTTGCCCCTGGGACGACATTCCGGTCGCGACCGCGACCGCGCCGTCCGGGTCGATCCGCACCTGCGCCGATTCGAAATTGACCAAGCCGCCGGTTTCGACGCCGCAGCCGATACCGTAGGCGATCCTGTCGCCGTTGGCCGCAACCTCGACGTCCTCGGAATAGCCGCTTATGTCAATCGCCCGTGAAAGCGCGAGCGGAAAATTCGCGTTTTCGTAGACGAGGTCGTTGCCAAGCAGCGCGGTGCCCACGCGGTAGGGCATGTCGGCGGGACGTACCAGATTGTGCGCGCGCAACCGCGCGGCGCTCCAGCCCATCTGCTTGGCGAGGAGGTCGAGCAGGCACTCGGTCGGAAACGTGACTTCCGGTTGCCCGGCGCCGCGATACGTTCCGATGGGAGTTTTGTTGGAGCCGATGCAGCGCACTGAAATCGAGATATTGGGAAACCGGTAGCCGTTGGCGACATGGGCGGCGGCGACCTGAGCGGTGGCGATCCCGCTGGTGAACACGTAGGCGCCGACGTCGAGCAGGATCTCGACCTTGAGGGCCGCAAGGCAGCCGTCGGCATCGCAGCCGATTTCCAGATCGACGTCCATGGCCCGCGAGTGGGTAGTGGCCTGCAGGTTCTCGAACCGGTCCTCGATCCATTTCACTGGGCGGCGCAGCATGCGGCTGGCGTGGGCGACAATGATCTCTTCGGCATAGGGGCGCGACTTCGAGCCGAAGCCGCCGCCGACATCCTCGGTGATGACGCGGACGCTGTGTTCCGGAAGTCCGAGTAGGCTGGCGAGGTTCTGCCGCACGTTATAGTGCGGCTGCGTCGACAACCTCACGGTCAGGAAATCGCGTTCCGCATCGAAGTCGGCCACGACGCCGCGCGTTTCCAGCGGGACCGGAGCCTGGCGAACGAAACTGAACCGGCGCCTGGCGCGATGCGCGCATTGCGAAAGCGCGCGCGCGGCGTCGCCGTGATGATGATCGAATGCGGCGGCGATATTGCCGATCCATTCGGGGTGCAGGGGCGGTGTGTCCTTGGCGGTCGCGGCGGCAAAGGTGCCGACGGCCGGCAACGGCCGGTATTCGATGTCGACGAGTTCCGCGAGGTCTTCGGCATGGTAGCGATCTTGCGCCACGACGAACGCCACCGGTTCGCCGACGAAGCGGACCCGCCCGATCGCGAGAAATTTCGGCAATCCGTTGCGAATGCTTGGATGCCAGTAGCGGACCACCCAGGGTCGATCGTTGAAAGGCAGGTCGTCGGCCGTCAGCACGGCCAATGCTCCAGCGGCTTTAGCCCGCGCGGCGTCGATCGAGACGATCTCGCCATGGGCCAGGGCGCTGCGCACGAAAGCGCCGTGCACCATGCGGTCGAGATGCACGTTGTCGACGAATCGAGCGGCGCCGCGCAACAGTCTGCCGTCTTCCATGCGCAAAGGGTGCGGCGCGTCGGCCTCCATCAAAGCATCTCGGTCGATACGTTCATTGGGCTGATGGACTGACAAGAGAGCTAGTGGTCCGATTCTAACATTCGCATCCCGGTTCGGTAGGCTGTTGTGCGAATGTTAGAATCAAAGGACCACTAGAAAATTATGAATCCTAGTGGAGCTTTGGATTTGACATTCGCTTCGCGAGTTCGCGGCAGGGTGGGAAGCGAATGCCAAATCCGCTCCACTAGCAGCCGCCGCGGCCTCACGTCATTGACGAAAGCGGCTCGTGCTGCCGGCCGTTGGCATCGAAGTTCTCCGGTCGCAGCCACTTTTCAAATCTGGCCTTTCGCGAGGGCCATTCGTGGTCGAGCATGGCGAACCAGGCAGTATCGCGGTTGCGGCCTTTTTGAATCATGTGCTGACGAAAGACACCCTCGAAGGTAAAGCCGAAGCGAAGTGCCGCGCGCCGGGACGGCGCATTGAGCGCATTGCATTTCCATTCATAACGCCGATAGCCAAGGTCTTCGAACACGTGCCTGGCCATCAGATACATCGCTTCGGTGCCGGCGGCCGAACGCTGCAGCGCGCTGGTGTAGAAAATGTTGCCGACTTCGATGACTCGATGCTCCGGCACCATGCGCATGTACGAGGCGTGCCCGGCGGCGCGCCCGCTGGCATTGTCGATGATCGCGAATGAGAGAGGATCGTTCGACTTGGCACGGTCCTCAAGATAGCGGCGGAACGATGCGCGGTTGGGGAACGGTCCCTCACTGAGATAAAGCCAGATGGCTTCGCGATCCGGGCCATGGGTGCCATGATAGAGCGCTTCTTCGTGCGCCGCCGGATCGAGCGGAACCACCGTCGCCAGCCTGCCGGGCATTGCCGAACGCATTGGGCGTTGCGCCGGCGCGACGCCGACTTCCGGTCCGATCGGTAAGCCGGAACTCGGGTGTATTACGCTTTCAACGGGCGTCATGTCGCGGTCCGCGCATCAGCTTCGGGTTCGTTTGCATCAATCGGCATTGGCCAATGCGAAAACCGCTTCGGCCAGAACACGCGTCCCATCCAGGGCATCCTCCTCGCGAATGCTCTCGGCCTCGTTGTGGCTGATGCCGTCCTTGCAGGGGATGAAGATCATTCCGGTCGGGCAGATGTAATGCAGATAACGCGAGTCGTGGCCAGCGAACGAAAGAATATCCATCCAGGGAACGCCCAGGGCGGCCGCCGCCGCTCGGATCGTGTTGCGGACGGCAAGCGGAAATTCGAGCGGCGGATCGTGCAACAGTTCCTTCACCGTGACTTCGCAGCGTCCGCGCGCTGTCCGGCAGATTTCGGGGATAGCGTCACCCAATTTGCGCAACGTCTCGGCGTCCGGATGGCGAAGGTCGAGCGAAAACACCACCCGGCCGGGAACGACCGAAGGTGCATTCGGGGTGACGGTGAACATGCCGATCGTGAAGCGGACGATATCTTCGGTATCCCACATCGCCTCCTGCAAGGCGCCGACGATGTCGACGGCAGAAACCAGCGCGTCGCGCCGAATGCTCCGCGCCGACGTCCCCGCATGGTTCTCTTCGCCATCGACCTGAACGCGAAACGTACGCTTGCCTTGAATGCCGGTAACGATCCCGACGGTCTTGCCGGCGTTCTCGACGATCGTGCCCTGTTCGATGTGCATTTCAAGAAATGCCGCGGGCTTGCCGCCGAGCGGCCGGCGCGGCACACTTGGCTCGGCGGCGAGAACCTTGTGCAATTCGGCTTCGACGCTGATGCCGTTCCTGTCGCGAATGCCGATGATATCTTCAAATTGCCGCGCGCCGGAGAAGCCCGCGGATCCCATCATGCCAGGTGCAAACCGCGAGCCCTCCTCATTCATCCAGGACACCACTTCGATGGAGCGCCGCGGGCGGACGCCGCTTGAGACGATCGCTTCCACGCTTTCCAGCCCGGCCAGGACGCCGAGCGGGCCGTCGAACTTGCCGCCGGTCGGCTGACTGTCGATGTGCGAGCCGACCAGAACCGGCGGCAGACCGGGATCGGTGCCCGGATAGCGCAGGAAGAGATTGGCGAGCGGGTCGGTCGCCGGCTCAAGCCCGATCTCAACTCCCCAGCGTATGAGGCGGGCACGCGCCGGAATTTCCTCGTCGGACAGGGCCTGGCGGTTGACGCCGCCGTTCGGCAGCGCCCCGAATTCGGCAAGCGCCATCAGCCGGTCCCAGAGGCGGTCGATGCTCACGCGTTTGGCGATCTCGCCGCGGATTGCGCCGCGTGCCGGCGTGTTGTGGCTGTTCTGCATTCTCGACAACTGTATTACTTAGGGGTGGTGTTGTATACAATACGGTGGAGGCTCGCATCGGGCTTACCGCAGGGGAGGGACTTTTGGATCTGCAGCTGACCGGGAAAAACGCATTGATAACAGGGGCTTCCAAAGGGATCGGGCGCGCCACCGCGCTGACCCTGGCCGGCGAAGGCTGTTCGGTCCATTTGGCGGCGCGCTCGGCGGATGAGCTGGAAAAGCTGCGCAGCGAGATCCTTGCCAAATCCAATGTCAAAGTCGATCTCCACCCCGGCGATCTGTCCACGACGTCAAGCATGACCGCGCTCGCCAATGCTGCGGGCGATGTGGACATCCTCGTCAACAATGCCGGCGACATACCGGCCGGTACCGTCGAGGCGCTGACCGACGCCGAGTGGCGCCGCGGCTTCGATCTGAAAGTCTTTGGCTACATCAATTTGACGCGCGAGATCTACAGCCGAATGAAAAAACGCGGCTCGGGCGTCATTATCAACGACATCGGGAACTCCGGCGAGAACTGGGACTACAATTACGTCGCCGGCAGTACCGGCAATGCCGCGTTGATGTCGTTTACCAAGGCCGTGGGCGGTGTCAGCCTCGATTACGGCGTGCGCGTGGTCGGCGTCAATCCGGGACCGATCGCCACCGACCGCATGGTGCGCATCATGAAGCGCCGCGCGCGCGACAATCTCGGCGACGAGGCGCGCTGGCAGGAATACATGAATGACTATCCCGGCGGACGCATGGGAGCGGCGCAGGAAGTCGCCGACCTGATCGCCTTCCTGGCGTCGCCGCGGGCCGGTTACATCACCGGCACGATCGTCACGGTCGACGGCGGTATCGCCGGATACGGCTCGGTCATCAAGGCGCGGCCGAAACGGCAATGAGCAGCTTTGCGCAACGGAACGCGCACTTCGATCGCCTCTTCGCCACGAGCGGCTTGTTCTGGCTCGGCCAGAATACCAATCATCTGCCGGTCCATCCGGCCGTGCGCAAGGCGCTGATCGACGCCATCGAGGCGGAGGAATTTCATGCTTACGCGCCGCCCGGCGGCTTCACGGCACTCTTGGACGGCATCATTGCGGATCTCGGCTTGCCGCACGAGACGAATGCGGCGCTGGTCACCGACGGCGCAGTCGCTGGGTTGGCGACCGTCTGCCGCGCGTATTGCGCACCGGGTACGAACTTTGTGACGACCGATCCCGGCTGGAAGTGGCCGATGCAATTCGCCCGGCAAAGCGGCGCCGAAATTCGCGAAATCCCGATTTACGACCCTGCGATCGACTACCGCCTGACGCCGCAGCAGCTCGAACAAGCCGTCGATCGCCAGACCCGGATCGTCTATCTGGTCGATCCCAATAATCCGCTGGGGATTTGCTATACCGCCGCCGAGATACAGGCGTTTTGCGACATTGCCGGGAACGTCGGGGCTTATGTTCTGCACGATTGCACCTATCGCGATTTCGCGGACGCGCACGTTCTCGCGGCGCGCTGCTATCCGCAGCGTGCGATCACGATCTACAGCTTTTCCAAATGGCTCGGTCTTGCCGGCTTGCGCGTAGGCGCAGTGGTAGCCGACCGGCAGATCATCGAGGAGCTTGCGGCCTACGCGACGGCAACGCTCGGCAGCAGCGTTCTGGCGCAGCGCGCGGCGCAGGCAGGCCTGGCGGTGAAGGCGCAGTGGATGCCGGCCGTCCAAGGCATTCAGCGGCGCAACCAGGCGGCTATCAAGGCGGCGGTCGACGGCATTCCCGGCCTACGCATGCCGATCTATCCGTCGCAGGGCAATTTCGTCATCGTCGAATGCGCCGAGCTCGGCCTGCGGCCGGAGGCGCTTGCGGCGGTCTTTGCCCAGCGCGGCATCATGATCCGCCAGGGCTCTTATCACACGCCGCGCTTCGGCTCGCGGTTCGTCAAGGTCAGCACAACGGTACCGAGCGAATGGATTGATGCATTCTGCCGGCAATTGCCCGAGGCGATCGAAGTCGCACGCGGACTAAACGAGGTGCCAGAGCTGTACTGAGCAAGTTCGTGCACGCGCCGAATGTGCTGAGCCTAACGCGGGCTTCCGGTAGCTAACAGCACGGCCGGCGATTCCGTGCGCTTGTCGCGCAGCATCCAGCGGCCATTGTCGACCTGCGTGAAGAAATCCTGCAGGGCGAAATTGAACAGCGCCGGCTCTTCCAGATTGATTGTGTGCCCCGTTTTCGGAAACACCATCAGGCCGGCGGACGGAATTGTTCGCTTGAGAAACGCACCGGTGCCGAGGCACGAGCGATCTTCATCGCCGTGAATGATCAAGGTCGGCACGACCATCTTTTCCAGCTGGGCCACCAGCGCGAACGGCGACGGCCGCCGGGCCTGCACGCCGCGCAGCGTCAATGCCGCGCCCCTGGACGAATGCTCCGACAGCTGATCGATGAATTCCTTGAAGCCCCGTGGATCCTTTAGTTCCAGTTGCTCGCGGCCCGGTCCGGCGCCGTAGATCGGCGCAAATTTCTTGGCGCCTTCGGTTTCCCAGCGTTGCGCGACGATTTCGACCTCGCGGCGGAACTGCTCGGTCTTGTCCGGCTCAGCACCCATGCCGGCGGCGCCGACCACAATCGAAAACGCCCGGTCGGGATAGTGAATGCCGAAATGCAAAGCGGCAAAGCCGCCCATCGATAGCCCGACGATGTGCGCCTTGTCGATCTTGAGGTGATTGAGCACGGAGACCGCATCATCGATCGCGCGACGCTGCGAGTATCGCTCGACCGAATCCGGCACGTCGGAAGGCGGATAGCCGCGCGCGTTATATGTAATGCAGCGATAGCGGCGCGCAAAATACCGGACCTGCAATTCCCAGGCGCGATAATCGCCGGAGAATTCGTGAATGAACAGGATCGGGCGGCCGGCGCCGCTGTCCTCGTAGTACAGGTTCACTCCGTCGTCGGTCGTCAGATACGGCATCGATCGTATGCTCCCGTCGTCCCCGAATTCATCCTGCTAGATCGCGCCTTGGCTTTTCATGGCCGCGATCTCCTCCTGGGTATACCCACACTCGGCAAGTACCGCTTCGGTGTGCTCGCCGAGAAGCGGCGGCGGCAGCTCGCTCATGTCCGGGTATGTGGAGAACGATACCGGCTGTCGGACGAAGGCACCCTCGCCGAGCCGCCGGATCATGCCGCGCGCTTGCACCTGCGGATCATCGACGACCGCAGGAATATCATTGACCGGGCCGGCCGGAACGGCGCCGCGCTCGAACGCGACAAGCCAGTCGGCGCGGCTGCGTTTCGCCAATGCCGCGTTGAGTTCCGGCTCGAGCGCGGCATGATGCCGGGTGCGGGCATTGCCGTCCGCAAACAGCGGATTGGCAATGAGATCGGCGCGACCGATGATGTCGCAAAACCTCGCCCATTGCGCTTCGGTATCGACGCAAACGACGATCGGATCGTCCTTGGTGGGGAAGACCTGGAACGGCGTGATCAGCGGGTGCCGCGACCCGAGACGTTTAGGGCGATCGCCGGTGTTCACATAACGCGCGATCGCATTTTCCAAAAGCGCGACCTGTGCGTCGAACATCGCGACGTCAACGTGGGCGCCGCGCCCGGTGGCCGCGCGGTCGGCGAGCGCGGCCAGGATGCCGATCATGGCAAAGAGGCTCCCGCCGATGTCGCCGATCGACGCACCGGCGCGAGCGGGGGGACCATCTTCCGCGCCGGTGATGCTCATCATGCCGGCCATCGCCTGGATGACCGCGTCGAAGGCGGGACGTTGCCGATAAGGTCCGGTCTGCCCAAAGCCGGAAATGGAGGCATAGACGATGCGGCGATTGATGCGCGACACCGCCTCGTAGCCGAGGCCGAGGCGCTCCATGACGCCCGGCCGATTGTTCTCGACAAACACATCCGCCCGCTCGGCAAGCCGGAGCAGAGCGTCGCGTCCAGCGGGCTTCTTGAGATTGAGAGTGATGCTGCGCTTGTTGCGGTTGACGCTCGCAAAGTAGATGCTGGCGCCGCCAGCGAAGGGGGCAATGCTGCGGGTAAAATCGCCGGTGCCGGGCATCTCTACTTTGGTCACTTCAGCTCCGAGCGCACCGAGGAGCCACGTGCAATAGGGCCCGGCGAGCATATGGGTGAGATCGAGCACCCGAAGTCCGGCCAGCGGTCCGGCCCGAAGCGGCTCTACTTGCGCCGGCTCGTCCGGTCCGGGACTGACGTCCATCCTATTCACCTGTGAACTCCGGCTTGCGCTTGGCAAAGAAGGCATCGAGACCTTCGCGGAAATCTCGGCTGCGAAAGATCTCCGCATACCAGGGTGCGCCGGACGCCACGTTTGCGCTCGGCGCACTGAAAGTTTCGATGATCTGTTTGGTGGCCTTGATGGTCAGGGGCGCGTTGACCGCCAATGTCGCCGCCAGCTTGTCGACCGACGCGTCGAGCTCTGCCGCATCGACAACCTGGTCGACGAGGCCGATCTTCTCGGCTTCCGCCGCCTCGATGAGTTGACCGGTCATCAACAACCATCTGGCCTTGGCGGTGCCGACGAGCTGCACCAGGCGCAAGGCGTCGGGGACGGGCGCCAGGAAACCAAACTTGGCGACCGGGATGCCGAACTTTGCCGTGCGCACGGCAATACGAAAGTCGCAGGAAGCCGCGACGATGGTGCCGCTGCCGACGGCGTGACCCTGAATTCGGGCAATGACCGGCTGCGGCACCTGCCGCAGCGCCGATTGCAGCTGCTCGGCTGTCGCGTCGTATTGCAGGGCGGATTCCGGGGTCGCGAGCTGCTCGCGGAACTCGCGCACGTCGGCGCCCGAGACAAACACCCGATCGCCAGCGCCGGTGAGGACGAAAACGCGCACGGCGCGATCCCGCGACAGATCGCGCAAGGCCTGCGCAAGCTGCTGCGTGACGGCGATGCTGAGCGCATTGCGCACTTCGGGGCGATTGACGGTGAGCCGCGCGACCGGGCCGTTTCGTTCGACGATAAGCTCGCTGTTCATTGCCGGCCCCGTTTTGCGCTCAGCTTGAGCGGCGGCCCATCGAGCCAAGACATGATGTTCAGTCTCCCGCGCCGTCTTGCATCGCGGCGAAGGTGGCCTGCACTTCGCTCTCAAGCATCGAGGCGATGCGTCTGCGGATGGCGTTGAACTCGACCGAGGTGACCTCGCGCGGCCGCGGAAGATTGACGACGACGATTTCCTTGATCCTGCCGGGGCGGGCAGTCATCACCACAACCCGGTCGCCGAGCAGAATGGCCTCCTCGATATTATGGGTGATGAATATGGCGGTCCGCCGCGCCGCGCTCCAAACCCGCAGCAACTCCTGCTGCATTATGGTGCGGGTCTGGGCGTCGAGCGCCGCAAATGGCTCGTCCAGCAGCAGAATTTTCGGATCATTGACAAGCGCACGCGCGATGGCGACGCGCTGGCGCATGCCGCCCGACAGTTCCTGCGGATACCGACGCTCGAAACCGGACAAGCCGACAGAGGCGATCTGGTCGCGTACGCGCGCGCGGCGCTGGGCTTTGGCCACCCCGCGCTCGCGCAAGCCGAATTCGATGTTTTGCTCGACGCTGAGCCAAGGAAAAAGTGCATATTCCTGAAAAACAACGCCGCGGTCTGGCCCCGGCTTCAGGATTGCTTCGCCGTCGAGCCGCACGTCGCCGCTACTGGCCTGGTCAAATCCGGCGACGATGTTGAGCAGCGTCGTTTTTCCGCAACCGCTCGGGCCCAGGATAGTCAGGAACTCGTCATCGCCGATTTCCAGGTCGATGCCATCAAGCGCGACGATGCGCTCCTGGCGCGAGATGTCGGTGAAGTATTTGCACAATCCGCGCATGAATATGCGGGATTGCGACTGCCGGCGCACCTTCGGGGCCGCGACTTGACTCATAGGCCGCGACTCCAGCGCAAGACCCAGCGGCCAATGAAGCGGATGACGAGATCGCTGAGAAAGCCGAGCGCGCCGACGCTCAGCATGGCAGCGATGATGATATCCAGGCGCAGAAAGTAGTAGGCATCCCACATGGCAAATCCGAGTCCCGACTTCACCGCCATCATTTCGGCGACGATGACCAGCACCCAGGCCAAACCGATACCCAGCCGCAACCCGGTAAAGATGAAGGGCATGGCGGCCGGAATGATGACTCGCGGGAGCAGCATGTGCGGGCGAACGCCGAGCATGCGCGCAGCACGCACCAACAGCTTCGGCGTGGCGGCGACTCCGGCCGCGGTGTTGACGACGATAGGAAAGAACGCGCCGAGCGCAATGAGAAAAAAGGCCGAGCCATCGCGAATGCCGAAGAAAATGACGGCAAACGGCACCCAAGCCGTAATCGGTATCGGGCGCACGATCTGAATGACGGGGTCGACAAGATCGGAAACGACTTTGAACCAGCCGATCAGGCAGCCAAGCGCGACGCCGGCCGCAGAGGCGGCGGCAAAGCCGATCAGGACACGGTAGGCGCTGTTGCCGGCATGCATGAACCAGGTGCCGGAATAGGGTCCGGCGCCGATCGGACCGAACATCCAGATCCACAAC
>Ga0335085_10001937_pt1 | contig 40693 bp, 43 predicted proteins | sample Lox_Sample_45_FD_206712 | JGI IMG/M metagenome (GOLD analysis project Ga0335085, IMG submission 206712) | Soil microbial communities from Loxahatchee National Wildlife Refuge, Florida, United States - Lox_Sample_4.5 | ecosystem: Environmental > Terrestrial > Soil > Wetlands | place: USA... | reverse complement strand
GCCCGGCGCGCTTCGTCATGCCGGCGAACGCGTTCCGCACCGTTGAAGGCGAAGTCGCCTTCACCCTCGGCCGCGATCTGCCGGCGCGCTCGCAAGCCTATGGCGAGGACGAGGTCTGGGAGGCGATGGCGAGCATCCATGCCGGCATCGAAGTGCTGGAATCGAGCTTCATCGATCGCCGCAAGCTTTCCGAGCATGCCGTGCTCGGCGATCTCTTGAACAACGGCGCCTATTGCTACGGCGCGGCGGTGAAGGATTGGCGCGGCCGCGATGTCGCCACTCCGGTAGCGAGTATCTGGATCGATGGGAAAGAGGTTCGCCACGCCAAGGCCGGCACGCCCGGCGGCCATCCCAAGCGCCTGCTGACCTGGCTCGCCAATCACGCGGCCGCCCGGGGCGTGGCACTCAAGGCCGGAATGGTCATCACCACCGGCAGCCATACCGGCATGCTCGACGCCCCGCCCGGCGCCACGGTCATGGCCCGGCTCGACGGCATCGGCGAGGCAAGCCTTCAATTCGCTTGACTCTGCGTAAGTTATAACTTACGGTAAGTTATGACTTACGTATCGACGGCCTTGGCCGCGCTCGCGGATCCGACCCGGCGGGCGATTTTCGAGCAATTGGGCGATGGCCCGCGCTCGGTCGGGGCGATCGCCCGCGGCCTGCCGATCAGCCGGCCGGCGGTATCGCAGCATCTGAAGCAATTGAAAGAGGCGGGGCTCGTGAGCGACCACGCCGACGGGACCAGACGGATCTACCGGATCGACCCGGCCGGGCTGGGCGCGCTGCGCCAATGGCTCGACCGGTTCTGGGACGATGCGCTCGCCGCGTTCAAAGCCGAAGCCGATGCGGAAACCGACAGGGAGGCCGAGGAATGACGCAAACCATCACGCCCGCACCGATCCGCCGCTCGGTCGAGGTCAAAGTCCCGCCGGCGCGCGCCTTCGAGATCTTCACCGCCAGCGCCAGCCGCTGGTGGCTGAAGACACACAGCATCAGCGCGACGAAATCGCCGATCAAAGACGTCGTCATCGAGCCGCGTTCCGGCGGCCGCTGGTTCGAGCGCGGCGAAGACGGCAGCGAATGCGAATGGGGCAAGGTGCTGGCCTGGGAGCCGCCGTCTCGCCTGCTGCTCGCCTGGCAGATCAATGCCGATTTCAAATACGATCCGAGCCTTACCACCGAAGTCGAGATCCGCTTCACCCCGGCCGCGAACGGCACCTTGGTCGCGCTCGAGCATCGCCTCATCGAGCGCATGGGCGAGCGCGGCGTCGGCATGCGCGATGCGTTCACGCGCGGCTGGGGCTTGCTGCTCGACAGCTACGCGCAACACGCCAACTGAGGAGGATGGGTTATGGCTGAATTGCAGATCATCGGCGGGCCGCAAAGCAATTTCGTCTGGGCGACGCGCATTTTCTGCGTCGAGAAGGGCGTGCCTTATCAGCATGTGACGGCGATGCCGCACACGCCCGAAGTCGATGCTATCCATCCTTTCGGCAAGATCCCGGTGATGCGCCATGGCGATGTGACGCTGTGCGAATCGCGCGCCATCATCGGCTATATCGATCGCGTCTTCGACGGCCCGTCCCTGATGCCGCGCGATCCGGTCGCGGCGGCGCAGGTCGAGCAATGGGTGTCGATGATCTGCACGACGATCGATCCGCTGTGGCTGCGCCAGTATTACGCGGCCTATGTTCTCGCCGTGCGCGGCAATCGTCCGATCGACCGCTCGATGATCGAGGCCGCGATTCCCAAGATGGAGCCGCAATTCGCGATCGTCGACCGCGCGCTCGCCAAGACCGGCTATCTCGCCGGCGAGGGCTTCACCCTGGCCGACGCCTATCTGACGCCGATCGTCTTCTACATGAGCGCCGTCCCCGAAAGCGCCGCGCTGATGGCGAAGACCAGCCATCTCAAGCCCTTTCTCGAGCGCCAGATGGCGCGCGCCAGCGTGCAGCAAACCAAGCCGCAGACCCTCGTCCATGAGATGATCGGCCGGCACTAACGCGCCAAGCGGGCGGCGCCCGGCGCCGCCCGCCGCGGTGGGGCAAATCGCCGTCACCCTGCTGAAACCTGGGGACAAGTCGAGCCCCGCTTGTCCTTCAAGGGCTTCGCTTGTGCATATCTTCGGCAAAGCTGTGCATCGATTGTGCGCGTCATGCGCTTTGCCGCCGCGCGGGCAAGCGTCTACAGTCGCGGCATGGCCGAAAGCTCTGGCACAAGCCTTTTTCCCGACGACGCGAAGAATGCCGCGCGCACCGGCATCCTGCCGTTCCAGGCGATCAACGCCATGCTGCGCGAGCACGAGATCTGGTCGAAGGCCGAGATCCTCGCCGACCAGGTCCAGCCCGCGAGCATCGATCTGCGTCTCGGCCCCGTCGCCTATCGCATCCGCGCCAGTTTCCTGCCCGGTCCCGAGAGCACCGTGCTCGACAAGATCCAGGCGCTCGACGCATACCCGATCGATATCAGCAGCGGCGCGGTCTTGGAGAAAGGCTGCGTCTATGTCGTGCCGCTCTTGGAATCGCTCAACGTCAAAAGCGGCGTCACCGCCTTCGCCAATCCGAAGAGCTCAACCGGCCGGCTCGACATCCTGACCCGGCTGATCGGCGATCACAGCACGAGCTTCGACCGGCTGGAGAAGGGCTATCAGGGTCCGCTTTATGTCGAGATCGCGCCGCGCACCTTCAGCGTCGTGGTGCGCCAGGGCACGCGGCTCAATCAGCTCCGCTTCCGCCGCGGCTCGCCGGTGATCGCGGCAAGCGAGCTGCAGCGGCTGCACGACGAAGGCCAGCTCATTCTCTCGAACGCGACCGACCAGAATTTCATCGAGCGCAAGATGCTGCGCCTCTCGGTCGATCTGCACGGCGGCGGCAAGGGCGGGCTGATCGGCTATCGCGCCAAGAAGCATACCGACCGCATCGATGTCGAGAAGGTCGGCAATTACGATCCGCTCGATTTCTGGGAGCCGCTGCATTATCACCGCGACCCGCCGCTGATCCTCGATCCGGACGCGTTCTATATCCTCGTCACCAAGGAAGCGGTGCGCATCCCGCCCGATTTCGCCGCCGAGATGGTCGCCTACGACACGTCGGTCGGCGAGTTCCGCGTGCATTACGCCGGCTTCTTCGATCCCGGCTTCGGCTGGGGCGACGCGGTGAGCCGCGCGGTGCTCGAGGTCCGCTCGCACGAAGTGCCCTTCACCCTGGAAGACGGCCAGACCGTCGGCTGGCTGCAATATGAGCGGATGGCCGGGCGGCCGGACCGGCTCTACGGCGCCGGGCTCAAATCCAACTACCAGGGCCAAGGCCTGGCCTTGGCCAAGCAATTCAAGGCTTTCCGCGGCTGAGCGCCGCCCCTAAGCGCTTGGCCGGACTGTAAAACTTTCCGACTCTAGGAATTAACCGCGTCTTCACCTTTTATTAACCATCCGGGTATCAAAGTTAACAGGCCGTAAACCCGCCCGCGCCCTTGCAGCGAGAGAACGGCCTTAGGAATACTCGGGAGACTAGTTTGCGAGCGTCGACCTTGGCCCGACCGGAAACCAGCTTCAGGCATCAGACCGTCGCGATCATCGATGATCGCGCGACCAATCTGAAGATTCTGGAACGGCTCGCCGGCTCGCTGACGGACGGGATCGAGGTGAAGATCTTCGATCGGCCGCAGAAAATGCTCGATGCGGCGCCGCTCGATCCGCCCGATCTCATCATCACCGATTTCAACATGCCGGAGCTCGACGGCGCGGAATTCATCCGCCGCTTCCGCGCCATCCCGTCCTGTGCCGATGTGCCGGTCATCGTCATCACCTCTTACGAGGACCGGCAGCTGCGCTACGAGGCGCTGGAAGCCGGCGCGACCGACTTCCTCATCTCGCCGGTCGATCATCACGAATTCCGCGTGCGCTCGCGCAACCTCCTCACCTTGCGCCGCCAGCAATTGCAGCTGAAAGAGCGCGCCTCCTCGCTCGAGCAGAAGATGAAGGCCGACGCCAAGCGCCATCGCGACGCGCTGAGGGAGAGCCACGAGCTGCTGATGCGCGTGATCGATGCCGTGCCGGTGATGGTCGCGGCGACCGATCGCGAAGGTCGCTACGTCTTCGTCAACGACTGGTTCGCCAAGCGTATCGGCAAGCCGGCGAACGAGATCATCGGCCTGACGCCGCTGCAGGTGCGCGACGACCTCGCCGCGCGCGGCGCGATGGAGCGCGACCGCCGCATCATGGCCGGCATCGATCAGCCCGGCAGCTTCGAAGAGACGCTGCCGCCCGCCGCCGGCGAAAACGGCCAGCCCGGCGAGCGCCGCGTGCTGCTCACCACCAAGGCGCTGCTGCACGACGCCGCCGGCCGTCCGGCGCTGGTCGTCACCGCCGCGCACGACATCACCGACCGCAAAGCCGCCGAGCTCGCCCTGCTCCACGCCAAGGACGAGGCCGAGCTGGCGAGCCGCAGCAAGACCGAATTCCTCGCGAATATGAGCCACGAGCTCAGGACGCCGCTCAACGCCATCATCGGCTTCAGCCAGGTCATGGCCGATGAGATCATGGGCCCGCTCGGCAGCCAGCGTTACGTCGGCTATGCGCGCGACATCTGCTCGAGCGCGCAGCATCTCCTCGGCATCATCAGCGACATCCTCGACGTCTCGAAGCTGGAAGCCGGCAAGGTCGAGCTCGACGAGGAAGAGACCGAGATCGCGAGCGTCGTGCGCGACGTGATGCAGCTCGTCGGCGAGCGCGCCCGCGCGCTGGAGATCGGCATCGATGTCGACCTCGCCCCCGACCTGCCGCGACTCAAGGCCGATCCGCTGAAGCTGAAGCAGGTGCTGCTCAACCTCGTCACCAATGCGGTGAAATTCAGCCAGAGCGGCGACCGCGTGCTGCTCGCGGCGCGCTTCGACAACCAGGGCTACGAGATCTCGGTCATGGATCACGGTATCGGCATGGATCCGGGCGAGATCGAGACCGCGATCACGCGCTTCGGCCAGGTGGCGAGCGCCTGGAGCCGCCGCCATCCCGGCACCGGCCTCGGCCTGCCGCTGGCGATCGGTCTTGTCGAGCTGCATGGCGGGCGCCTCTCGATCGAAAGCCAGAAGGGTGCGGGCACCACCGTGACCTTCACCCTGCCGCGCGCGCGCGCCCTCGCCGCGACGAATATCGCCGCTTCCGCCTGACGACGCCGGATGACAGGGCCCGGCTCGCTTCGGCGGCCGGGTCGCTGCCTTTATCGGCTCCCGCGCCCCGCCGGAAAGTTATCAACATCTAGTTTGTGGCGGCCTGCGGCTACCAAGCTATAGATTTTTCCGGCGATAACCGGCATGATTCCGGTGTGGCGTTTTCGATTGGGCGAAAGCGCCCCCTTGTACCGGGCCGGGGGCCGGACAGCCGCTTCATGAGCGCCAGCCAGTGACCGACCGCCCTGTGATGGATAGCCGGGAGAGCCTGCCGCCTGCCGCGATCAGCCGCGCCGGGCGCTGGGTGATCATCGCGCTGGCGCTTTATGCCGTTGCGACGCCGTTGCTGATCGCCGCGATCGTCGCCCTGAAGCTGGTGCCGGTGCCCTCGCCCGATTTCATCATGATCGGGCTCGGCCTCGCCCTGTTCGGGCCGGGGCTCGCCGCCATCACCGTCGCGCTGCGCGGGCTCAACGCCGTGGTCCGCGACCTCACCGTCCGTCCCGACAGCGAGCCGCAACAGGCGATCATCCGCCTCTTCATCGCGGGCGCGGTGCTCGCCTATCTCGCCGGGCTCGCCTACCTCGGAAAAGGCGGCGAGACGATCCTGCCGCTGCTCGCCGTCGACGTGCCGGGCATCCTCACCGCCTGGCTGCTGCTCGTCCATCTGATGGCCGATCCCGAGCCGTCGCTGGCGCGGCGCGGCGCTGCGATGATCAACGACATCACGCTGATCTCGGTCTTCCTCCATATCGGCGGGGCTTATGCCGCGCCGTGGTTCTCGATCTATCTCTGGGTGATCCTCGGCTTCGGCTTCCGCTTCGGCGTCGCATCGCTCGCCGCTTGCGCCGTGCTCGCGGCCGCCGGCTTCGCCGCCGTCTTCGCGACCACGCCCTACTGGCAGCTGCGCTGGCCCGTCGCCGCCGGCATCGGCATGGCGCTGGTGCTGCTGCCAAGCTACGCCGCGACCCTGGTGCGCAGCCTCACCGCCGCCAAGCGCCAGGCCGAGGACGCCGCGCAGGCCAAGAGCCGCTTCCTCGCGATCATGAGCCACGAGCTGCGGACGCCGCTCAACAGCGTCATCGGCATGGGCTCGCTGATTTCGCGCACCAAGCTCGACGACGAGCAGCGCGACATGCTGGCGACGATGCAGCATTCGGCGCGCACGCTCTTGAGCATCATCAACGATCTGCTCGATCTCTCGAAGCTCGAAGCCGGCAAGATCGCGGCGCCGATCGAGACGTTCGTGCTCCACGAAGTGCTCGGCGGCGCGGTCGCGATCGTGCGGCCGCAAGCCGAGGCGAAAGGCCTGGCGCTGACCCTGCGCATCGATCCGCGCCTGCCGCAAGCCTATCGCGGCACGCCGCTGCAGCTGCGCCAGGTGCTGGTCAATCTTCTCGCCAATGCGATCAAATTCACGCCCAAAGGCCATATCGCGCTCAACGGCACGCTGATCGCGCGCGGCGCCAATGAAAATGGCGGGGGCAAGGTGAAGCTGTCGCTCGCGGTACGCGATGAAGGCGTCGGCATCGCACGCGAGGATCAGGAACGCATCTTCGACGCTTTCGCCCAGGCCGACGAGCAGAAGAAGCGCGCGCTCACGGGCACCGGTCTCGGCCTCGCCATCGCCAAGCAGCTCACCGAGGCGATGGGCGGCGTGATCGCGCTGCAGAGCGAGCTCGGCAAGGGCAGCACCTTCACCGTCACCCTGACCCTCGATCAGGATATGAGCGGCACGGTACGCGCGCCCGATCTCCTCGGCCGCAAGCTCGTGCTGATCGCGAGCGATCCTGAATTCGCCGGCCTGCTCGAAGCGCGGCTGCGCTCCTGGCGCGGCGAGGTGCAATGGATCGGCGATGCCGAGCAAGCGCTCGGCGAGCTCGCCCTTGCCGGCAAGAGCGAGCGGCCGGTCGTCATCATCATCGACGGCACGCAGAACCCGCTCGCCGGGCTCTCGCTGGCGCATCGCGCGATGACGGCGATGGCGACACCGCCGGTGATGCTGTTCATCGCGCCGCCGCGCGGCAGCGAAGCGATCGCCGGCCTCGCCGCCTCGCAGCTCGCCGCGGTAATCGAGGCGCCGCTCGCCGATGCCGATCTCGCCAGCGCGCTGCTCGGCATCCTCGCCGGCGACGAGCGGCTGGCGAAATTCGCCGACAGCGCGCCAGTGGCGCCGCGCGTTGCCGCCCCGGCCGCCGGCCCAAGCGCGGCGCCCGCCCAAGCCGCCGTGCCGGCAGCACCGCAGCCGGTCGAGATTCCCTCGATCGCCGCCGCCAAGCCGCTCAAGATCCTCGTCGCCGAGGACAATCCCGGCGCGGTGAAGGTGCTAAAAGGCGTGCTCGAAGGCGCCGGGCACGAGGTCGAGATCGCCACCGATGGCGAGGCCGCGCTCTCGGCGCTCGAGCGCACGCGGTTCGACATCGCGCTGCTCGACATCAACATGCCCGAGGTCAACGGCTACGAGGTGACGAAGCTCTATCGCGTCGGCCATATCGGCGAATGGCGCATGCCGATCGTCGCGCTGACCGCCGATGCGACCAGCGAGACCGAGCGGCTCTGCCGCGAGGCCGGCATGGACGCGGTGCTGTTGAAGCCGGTCGAGGCGGCGCAGCTCTTGAGCACGCTCGACGAGATCCATGCGCGGCTGATGCGGCCCGAGCGCATCGCCGTCGGCGCACCGATGGTGGTGACGCCGATCACCGCCCATCCGCGCTTCATTCCGGATTCCGGCACGACGGTCGATGAATCGACCTTCGAGGCGCTGAAGAATCTCGGCGGCAGCGAGTTCGTCTTCGAGGTCGTCGACACGTTCCGCAAGGACGGCGCGCGCATCGTCGAGCAGATCAAGCTGGCCGCCGAGAAAGCCGATCTTCGCGAGTTCCGCGACCTGATGCACAGCCTCCGCAGCGGCGCCGCCAATGTCGGCGGCGTGAAGCTCTGCCAGACGCTCACCGGGCTGCGCGACGTCTCGACCAAGGATCTGCGCACCAACGCCGCGACCTATGTCGAGAAGATCGAAGGCGAGATGACCCGCCTCGATGCGACCCTCGGCCAGCTCATGGAAAACCAGCGGCGGTAGTTTCCCGCTCCGCGCGAAGCGGGGAGAGGGAGGGGCCCATCACGAAGTGATGGGAGGGTGAGGTGTGCCGCAACCGCACGATCTCATGGGCTACCGATACACGCACCTCACCCTACCCTCTCCGCCCTCGACGGCGGAGAGGGAATGGTTTCTCAGCCCCGCAACTCACCCACCGCCCGCTCGATGCCCGCGCGCAGCAACCCGGCGTCGCCACCGAAGGTGACGAGGCGGAAGCCTTTCGCGGCAAAGCGCTTGGCGAAAGTCGGCGAGCCGGTATGGATGCCGGCGATGATGTTGTTCTTCTGGCAGGCTTTGAGGATCTTATCGACCGCCGCGACATGCTCGGGCTCGTCGCGATCGAGGCCAGGCCCAAGCCCCAGCGAGATCGCGAGATCGCTCGGCCCGATATAAAGGCCGTCGAGGCCCGGCGTCGCCGCGATCGCTTCGACCTTCTCCAGGCCTTCGCGCGTCTCGATCATCGGCAGGCAGAGCACGCCGTCGCCGAGCGCCTTCTGATCCCGCGTCCCCATGACGATGGCGGCACGCGCCGGGCCGTTCGAGCGCTCGCCTTTCGGCGGGTAGCGGCAGGCCGCGACGGCTTTCTTCGCCTGCTCCGGATTGCTCACCATCGGGATGATGACGCCTTGCGCGCCGGCGTCGAGATTCTTGCCGATGATCCAGTCTTCATTGGCGGGCACGCGGGTCAGCGGCACCGCGCCCCGCGCATCGATGGCGCGCGCCATCTCGATCATGTCGCGGTAATCGGTGACGCCGTGCTGCTGGTCGACGCAGACATAGTCGACGCCCTTGATGGTCGCGACCTCGCACGCGAAGGCGCAAGGCAGCGAGGCGAAGATGCCGAAAACCGTCTCGCCTTTTGCCCATTTGTCGCGCAGCGCGAATACCGTGGCCATCGCCTCTCTCCCCTTGGGTTATGGGCGGGATTGTCGGCCGCGCGGCGGCCGCGGTCAACGGCGGCGGGATCGGGTCAGGCGCGCGAGCGGGCCAACGCGCCTTCAGGCGCGCGTCCGAAGGGTGCGCCGCTCTTGCGCCGCGACGAGGCGCAGCATGCGCTTCAAGCCGGCTTCGTCGAGCTTCAGCGCCGCTTCGACCCAGAGATCGGCGATCCGGGTCATTTCCTCGAAGGTCACGGTGTTGACGAGGCGGCGTGCGCGATAGAGCGCGCGCAAGGCGGCGTAACGCTTGCCGCCGCGGCCGATGAAATCATAGAAGGCGGCGACGGCCTGACCGTCGGGCGCCAGCACATCGACCGCGCCCATCGCATGCAGCTGCTCGGCGCTATAGAGCTCGCCGCTCATGATGATGCGCTCGGCGAGGCCGGGCGCGACGCGGCGCGTGAGAAACGTATAGGCGCCCATGCCGGGGAAAAGATTGAAGAGGATCTCGGGCAGGCCGAATTTCGCGCTGCGCTCGGCGACGATGACATTCGACGAGAGCGCCGCCTCGAACCCGCCGCCGAGTGCGTCGCCCTGGACCAGCGCCACCGAGATGATCGGCAGATCGAAGCCGAGGCCGGTCGCATTCGTGTAGCCGATTTCGCAGCTCGCATGGGCGTAGCGGCGCAAAGCGGCGCGGTCGCGGTCGCGGATGAGCTGCGCGAAGAGCTCGAGATCGCCGCCGAGATTCCAGACACCCGGCTGACGCGAGCCGAGGACGAGATAGCGCAGTGGCGGCTCCGACTCGCCCTTTTCCCCAAACAACCCGCGCGCCATGCGCTGGACCGCGCGCGCCTCGGCGAGGACCGATTCGGTGAAGCACGGCCGGCCGGCGAAGTCGAAATAGCAGAAGAGGATCTTCTCGTCGGGATCGTAATCGAGGTCGAATTCGCTGAATTCGTGGGCATCGAGCGCGGCCTGGACCGGGTCGTCGGCGCCGCCCACCAGCTCGGCCAAGAGCTGCTCGGCCGGCTTCGCGCTCGGCTCGGGAGCAATCCGGTCCTGGACCAAATCGATCAGTTGCGGGTGGCCGACCATTCTACCTTCCGGCGCCATTCGCGGGGCGCCCGTCCTTCCAAACAGTTAACGCCAGGTTAATTCCTAATTCAATCAAGAAGATTCACGGGCTTCTTAATTTTACCAGTTAGATTTGGCCTCTCAGCCTATAGGCCCAGTGGATTTCCGGACTACAATAGGTAGAAGAGCCTGATGGGACTGCCCCGAGCTGAGGGCCCGCGGCCGCGGCCGCGTCGGGTGGTTCCCGGCATATAGGTTTCGCCGATCCGCCGGTTGGCCGATTCGGCGTTGGCCGCGGCGGCCGGCATGCTAAAGAGGAACGGAAGACACAAGCGGTACCCCGATGGATGCGATCGACGCCCTGACCACCCGCCGCAGCGCGGCGCAATTCGCCGAGCCGGCTCCCGATGACGAGACCCTTGCCAAGATTCTCGGCGCCGCCATGCGCGCGCCGGACCACGGCAAGCTCAAGCCCTGGCGCTTCATCGTGCTGCGCGGCGACGCGCGCAAGCGCTTCGGCGATGTGATGGTCGAGGCGATGAAGCGGCGCGAGCCGGACGCAGCCGCGAACATGCTCGAGCGCGAGCGCGAGAAGCCGCTGCGCGCGCCGCTGATCGTCGTGCTCGCCGCGGCGATCAAGGAAGATCACAAGATCCCCGTCGTCGAGCAGTTGCTCGCCGCCGGTGCCGCGGCGGAGAACATCATGATCGCGGCACACGCGTTGGGTTACGGCGCGGCGTGGAAAACCGGCGCGCCGGCCTACGACAATTTCGTCAAAGAGACGCTCGGCCTCTCGCCGAGCGATGCGATCGTCGGCTTCCTCTATCTCGGCACGCCGGCGACGATGCCGGCCGCACTGCCGCAGCCCGAGCTTTCCTCTTTCGTACGCCACTGGAACGGCTGATTGCCGAACCGCAACTACGTCCTCGGCACGCTTGTCGTTCTCGCAGGCATCGTCTACGTCTCGCTCTATCCGTTCCATTGGCGTCCCGTGCATCTCGCCGGCGGGCCGTTCCATCAATTCGCGCTGAGCTGGGATCGCTGGCCCGAGAGCCGCGGCGATTTCTTCGCCAACGTGCTGCTCTATCTGCCTTGGGGCGTCTTCTGCGTGCGCAGCATCGCGCGCGCGAAACCTGCCTGGCTGCGCGTGTTGCTCGCCGCCGCTTTCGGCGCCGCGCTCAGCGTCATCATGGAGATCTCCCAGTTCTATGTCGCCGAGCGCTACACCGATATGCGCGACGTCTATTCGAACACGCTCGGCGCGCTGCTCGGCGCGATCGGCGGCCTGACGCTCGGCGGCACCAGCCGCATCAACATCCTGCGCGATCTCAAGATCGAGCCGTTCCCGGCGCTGCTGCTGGGCGCTTTCATCGCGGCGCGGCTCTATCCCTTTGTGCCGATGATCGATGCGCATAAATATCTTGCTGCGGTGCGGCCGCTGCTCAACACCGTCGCGCTGAGCAAGGCCGATATCTTCCTCGCCGCCGTCACCTGGCTGGTGATCTGCTATCTCGCCGAGACGCTGTTCGGCAAGCGCTCGTCCTTGCTCGCGGCCTTGCTGATCGCCGCGCTGGTATTCGGCGGCGAGATCCTGGTGATCGACGCCAAGCTCAGCCTCGCCAATGTGCTCGGCGCGGCGCTCGCCTATCTTTTGTGGTTCGCGCTGCTGCGCTTTCTCCCGGGCCGCGTTTCGATCGTCGCCATCGCTTTCGCCGCGGTCATCATGATCGAGCGGCTGCAGCCCTTTCGCCTCAGTCCCGTCGGGCACGGTTTCGAATGGGTGCCGTTCCTCGCGCTGCTGCGCGCGCCGATCGATCTCGGCCTGCCGGCGATGGTCGAGAAATTCTTCCTCTATGGCGCGCTGATCTGGCTGCTGATGCGCGCGAGACTGCGGCTCTGGCGCGCGACCGTCGCAGTGGCGCTGCTGCTGCTCTTCTGCAGCATCGTCGAGATGTATATGCCGGGCCGCAGCGCCGGGATCACCGACACGCTGCTGGCGCTGCTGATCGGGACGCTGCTGCGGCTTACTTTGCCGCCGCGTCAGCCGCGGCAGCGGGAGCCGCAGCCGGCCTAACGCTCAGGCGGCGCAGCGACAGGGCCCCTCCCCGAAACGGGCGAGGCCGAGCCGCGCCCGCGCGGCCGCGATGTGGTTGCAGAGCTCCTTCATGCTCACGCCGTCGCGCCGCATCGCCAGATGCGTCAGCGGATCGGCGAGAAGATCGGCAAGGGCCGGTTCCTGGCCCGGCTCGAGCCATTGCCGCGATACATGCGAGAAATCGGCGCTCTGCTGCTTGCCCATGACGGCACTCCCAAAAACCGCGTCATGATATAAATCCGGAATTATTCTGTCAAATAATATAATAGAACATATAATATTTGTATAATTGACGGACACAGTTCAAGCGATTGGAATCCGGACTAGATCGAGAGAACGAACTTCAGCGCGACGCCCAGCACTGCGGCGCCGACCATTCCGGCCAGCAAGCCGCGCTTGGCGATGAAAACCAGCCCCAGGGTCGCCGCGAAGACGATCCACGGGACCAGCCCGGTCAGCGCCTCCTGGCCGATATTGAAGGCGACGGCGAACATCAGCCCGACCGAGGCGGCGGTGAGGCCGCGGATGAAGCCTTGCACCGACCGCTGATGGCGCACGCGCTCATAGCCTTTCAGCACCGGGATCACGAGATAACCCGGCAGCTGGATCGCGACGATCGCTGCGAGCGCGCCGAGCCAGCCGCAGACCATGTAGCCGACCGAGGCGAGGTAGAGATTGTTCTGCCCCGGCGTCACCCGGCCGAGCGCGTAGGCGTAGAGGAACTGGTTGAGACCGAGCACCCCGTCATCGACCAGGCGATGCTGGAGCAGCGCGAGCACGGCGCTGCCATTGCCGAAAGTCAGCAGGTTGTAGGTGAAGATGACGAGGAGGAGCTGGCCGAGGCTCACGGCTTCCTCTCCGCTTTCTCCTCGGGCCCCTTTTTCTCGGGCCCCTTTTTCTCCGATGGGCCGCGCAGCAGGACGGCGCCGGCGAAGCCGCCGATAAGCAGCATCAGCGCCGGATTCATGTGCGTGACCAGCAGCAGGAAGCAGGCGATGACGGCGAAAGCGATGTCGAGCGAGACGCGGAACAGCGGCTTGCCCAGCCGCACCGCCGAGATCCAGACGATGCCGAGCGCCGCCGGCAGCAAGGTCGCGTCGATGTATTCGAGCACCGCGCCATGGGCGAGATAGCCATAGGCGATCGTCAGCACGACGACGCAAACGAAACCGGGGATGATCATCGCGACCAGCGCCACCACCGTGCCGACATAGCCGCAGAGCCGATGTCCGACGGCGACCGCGACGGCCGTCATCGTGCCGCTCGGCATCAGGCGGCCGATGCTCCAGAGCGTCATCAACTCGCGGTCGGGCAGGATGCGGCGCAGGGTGACGAGCTGCTCCTGCAGCAGCGCCAGCACGCCGAGCCCGCCGCCGAAGCCGCAACCGGCCTTGAAGAAAATGATGAAGAGCTGCGCCAGGCTGAGCTTGGGGCGCGTCTCGGCGATCTCCACCATACCCTATCCTCGATAACCCCGGCCTCGATGACCCTCGTTCCCGCCGCCGAATGTGCAAGAAGCAGCGGCGCGATTCCAGCGCCGATGCCATGCCGGAGCTATGCGTCGCGCGATGGTCGCTACAGCGGCTCGGCGTCGACCAAGATGAAGGCCATGCGGCAGGGCTTGTCGCTGCGATTGGCCCAAGAGTGATTGGTGCCGCGCTGGATCAGCACGTCGCCGGCACGCATCACCGCCTCGCCCACATCCATCACCGCGACGATCTCGCCCTCGAGGACGAGCGCGTAATCGACGGTGGCGGTCTTATGCATCATCGCATGCCGCCCGTCCTTGGCGTGGGCGGCGGCGGCGCCGAATTCGGCGAACAGCTTTGCCGCATCGGCGCCTTGCACCTGCGCGTCGGGCGGGAAGTCGACGATCCGGAAAACCGTGCCGTGTTTTGGCGGCATCAGCTGCGGCGCGCTCGGCGGTGCCGCCGCCACATCGTCATTGCCGCGATTGGAGGCGGGCGCCGCACCGCTGCGCCAGAGCTCCGTGATCGCCTCGCCCGGCCGCGCCGCGGGCTCGAAGATCGACGGCGCCGGCCCGTCCTTCAGGATGATCGAGCGGCCTTGCGCGTCGTGACCCGTCAAGATGCGGCGCGTCGGTCGTGCCATGAAATTCCTCCTCGCGACCCGCGCGCCGGCGATCGCGCGCGAAATTATGGTTAATCGATTGCTGACATCGTTCCACGCCGCAGAAGCCGCCGCAAGCCGCCAACGATTTGATTTAAGTGCGCCTTAATCTTGCAGCGGCAATCTTCATCGATGGTTTATGAGGTGAGAAGGGTAATGCAGGGGCGTACGGCAATTTCGCAAACCGAGCTCGACCGAGCCTTGCGGATGCACGAGGCCTATCGACAATCGAAGCCGGGCGGACAGCGCGCGTTGTTCACCTACCGCGATCTTTCCGGCTGCGATCTCAGCAAGCGCGACCTCTCCGGCGCGGATTTCACCGGCGCGTTCCTCGTCGGCGCCAATCTCGAAGGCACCAATCTCACCGGCGCGGTGCTGTTCGCGAGCAACCTCGTCAAGGCGAATTTGCGCGGCGCGAAGCTCGTGCGCGCCGATCTGCGCGGCGCATTGCTGCGCGGCGCCGATCTGACCGGTGCCGATCTCTACGATGCCGATCTGCGCGACGGGCTCATCACGATGTGGCAGCGCTCGGGCGAGCTGCAGCATGTCGAGGTCGAGTCGCGCAGCACGGCGCTGCCCCTCGCGGAAGACGGCTCGCCCCGCAAGCCGACGCCTTCGGCGCACACCGATTTCTCCGATGCGGTGATGCGCAACACCCGGCTCGTGCGCGCCGATCTGCGCAAGGCGACGCTCGCCGGCGCCGATCTCGGCGGCGCTGATCTCTCGGGCGCCGATCTGCGCGGCGCCAATCTCAACGACGCGGTGCTGACCGACGCCGTGATGGAAAACACGCATTTCATCGGCGCCAATCTCAAAGGCACGCTCAACGACCGGCCGGCCGGCCTGTTGCTGAGCGATCTCGAAGAGCCGCTGCGGGTGCTGATCGTGAAGCACGAGCGCTGGGTCGAGAGCCAAGGGCGCGAAGGCGCGCAGCTCGATCTCTCGGGCTTCGATCTGCGCAACGCGCCGCCTCTCGCCGGCGCCGAGTTCGCGGCGGTCAAGGCAAGCGATTCGGTCTTCTACGGCCTCAACCTCGCCGGCATCGGCCTCGCGGCGGCGCAGCTCGACCGCGCCGATCTGCGCTCGTGCAATTTGCGCGGCGCCGATCTGCGCGGCGTCAGCCTCAAAGGCGCGCGCCTCACCAACAGCGATTTGCGCGACAGCCGCCTCGGGCCGCTGCTCGTGAAAGAGGGCCAGCGCATCGTCAGCCGTCTCGATCGTGCGATCCTGCGCAATGCCGATCTGCGGGGCGCCGATCTCAGAGAGGCCGTGCTCCGCGGCGCCGACCTCTCCAACGCCGATCTCATGGGCGCGGCGCTCGACGGCACCGATCTCGAAGGCACGCAGCTCGCCGGCGCGATCGACGCGGCCTGAGCCGCTCGATCCGCAATTCAGATTACCGATTTGGTGGTGGTGACGATGGAGTGAGTGCAACGCAGCAACGCACGCGGCTTCGGGCAGATAAAATGCCGCGGCATGGAGAGAAACGCATGAGCATCAAACGCAGACCGCCGCGCGACGAGCAGCCGGCGGACAAGGTCGAGGAAGGCGATATCGCCGCGCTCGACCGCGACGACGAACGGGACACGCCGAGCTGGCGTCCCCGCCGCATCGAGCGCCGCGACTGGCGCGGCGAAGGCGTCGTCAGCAGCAACCACACCGACTAAAGCGGCACACGCGGCGATCCGGCGCGGTTGACAGGACCGCGCCGGACCGCATGCTGCTTCCCCGTATCGAACCGGGGATCTGGTGGAGCGGCATAACAATTTCGACGCGTTGCGCCTCATTGCCGCGATCAGCGTCATCTTCTCGCATGCTTTCCTGATCGGCGAAGGCCGGCAGGATATCGAGCCGCTGATGTGGCTGACCGGCGGCCAGAGCATTTTGGGCGTGGTCGGCGTCTTCGTCTTCTTCACGATCAGCGGCTATCTCGTTACGCAGAGCTACGAGCTGACGCGCTCGGCACCGCGCTTTGCCGCCAAGCGCGCGCTGCGCATCTATCCGGGGCTGCTTCTCTGCCTGTTGCTCTCCGCCTTCGTCCTCGGGCCCTGGGCGACGACGCTGCCGCTGCGCGGCTATTTCGGCGACGGCGGCACCTATGCCTATGTCGTCAGCAATTTCACGATGATCAATCCGACGCACACCCTGCCCGGCGTTTGGTTCACGAAATGGGGCGCCGGCGGCGCGATCGACGGGCCGCTGTGGACGCTGCCTTGCGAAGTCGCGATGTACATCATGGTGCTGCTGCTCGGTCTGTTGCGCGCGATCGATCTGCGGGTCATCGCGGCGCTGATCGTGCTGGGCATGGTGGGGATCTGGTTCGACACGACGTCCAGCGAATATTTCGCCGGCAGCGCGCTGTGGCTGCTCGCCTTCTTCGCCAGCGGCATGGGGCTCTATCGCTTGCGCGAGAGCGGCTTCGTCAACGGCCGCCTCGCGCTGCTCGCCTGCCTCGGCCTCGTGCTGAGCGTGCCGCTGCATTCCTTCGTTCTGCTGTTCCCGCTCTTCGGCTCCTATCTCGTCATCTATCTCGCCTTTGCGCCGTGGCTGAAACCGCTGCCCGCGGCGCGCTTCGGCGATCTCTCTTACGGACTCTACATCTATGGCTGGCCGGTCGAGCAGGCGATCGTCTGGCAGAATGGTTACACGATGTCGTGGTGGGCGCTGTTCGCGATCGCGCTGCCGGTCACGGCCGTCTTCGCGTTCCTCTCCTGGCACCTCGTCGAGAAACGCGCGCTGCGCTTCAAGCCGCGCGCCGCCGCGCCCGCCGGCAGCAAGCTCGCGCCGGTCGCGGTCGAGCGCTAGCCGCTCAGCGCGGCCGCCGAACGCGCGAGCCAATCGCGCAATTCGCCGGGATCGGCCACCGTCTCGGTAGCGCGCGTCGGCTTCGAATTGCCGTTGACGACGCGGATCGCACGGCCGCCCAAACGCAGCGCCGCGGCAAAGCCATCCTCATCCGTGCCCGCATCGCCGATATAGACCGGTACGCGGCCGCGGAACGGCGGGTCGCCGAGAAAGCGCTCGATGACCTTGCCCTTGTGCTCGCCGCGCAGCTTCACATCAAAGCAGAGCTCGCCGTCAACCCACGCGAGCAGCGAGTCGTACGGGGCGACCGCCGCGCGAACGCTGTCACCTAGTTGCTGCTTTTCCGACTCGGCGCCGCGATAATGAAAGGCAAGGCTGAAGCGTTTTGGCTGCGCGAGAACGCGCGAGGCGGCATCGAGCCGGGATTGCACCGCGGCGAGAACGGCATCCAAGGCTGCACGGGCCTGCGGCGGCGCAAACACGCGTGCCGGCTGCGCGGAACCGAGGCGCGCTTCGGCGCCGTGATCGCCGGCAGCGGCGAGCGTGAGCGGCGCGAACAGCGCGTCGACATCAGCCAGTTCGCGGCCGCTGATCACCGCGACCGCACCGTCCAGCGTTTGCTGAAGCGCGGCGAGCGTGTCGCGCAGCGCCTCGGGGATGCGCACGTCTTCCGGCCGGTCTTCGAACTCGACCAGCGTGCCGTCGATATCGAGGAACAGCGCCGTGTCGGGCGCGAGCAGCGGAAGCATCGGACCCCTATCTACAGCCTTTAAATCCGGCGGCAATAAGGCATCGCGGCCGATCGCTTTGGGTCCTGCGACAGTGCGCGGGGTTGCCTAAAAACCCGCGTGTTTTAGACTGGAAGCGATGGACCGTAACCCGCCGCTCGCCCGCCAAGACCTCTTCCCGCCCATCGAGCCCTATGCCAGCGGCATGCTGCGGCTCAACGCCGTCCATACGATGTATTGGGAGCAATCGGGCAATCCCGACGGCAAGCCGATCGTCTTCCTGCATGGCGGTCCGGGCGCCGGCTCGACGGCAACCCATCGCCGCTTCTTCGATCCGCAATATTATCGCATCGTCGTGTTCGATCAGCGCGGCGCCGGCCGCTCGACGCCCTTGGGCTCGCTCGACGACAACACGACGCCGCATCTCATCGCCGATCTCGAAGCGCTGCGCCAATTCCTCGGCATCGAGCGCTGGGCGGTGTTCGGCGGCTCTTGGGGCTCGACCTTCGCCCTCGCCTATGCCGAGGCGCATCCGGAGCGCGTCAGCGCGCTGGTGCTGCGCGGCATCTTCCTCTGCCGGCAGAGCGAGATCGACTGGTTCCTCTACGGCATGCGCACGGTCTTTCCCGAGGCGTGGCGCAATTTCGCCGGCTATATCCCGGAGGCCGAGCGCAAGGATCTGCTGGATGCCTACTACCGCCGGCTGATCGATCCCAATCCCGCCATCCACATGCCGGCGGCGCGCGCCTGGAGCACGTATGAAGGCGCCTGCTCGACCCTGCTGCCGAGCCCCGACACGGTCGCGGCCTTCGGCGAGGACCGCATGGCGCTGGGCCTCGCGCGGATCGAGGCGCATTACTTCCGCTACAACGTCTTCAAGCCGCAAGACGATCTGATCGCGCGGATCGATCGCATCCACCGCATACCGGGCACGATCGTGCAAGGCCGCTACGACATGGTGTGCCCGATCGTCAATGCCGACGAGCTCGCCCGCGCCTGGCCGGCGGCCGAATACATCGTGGTGCCCGATGCCGGCCACTCCGCCATGGAGCCCGGCATCCGGGTGCAGCTCGTCGCCGCGACGGAGCGGTTGAAGGCGCTGCGCTGAGCGCGGGCCGAGCGGACCGCCCGACGCTTTTGCTTGCCTGTCCTACGGCTTTCCTTAAGATGCCCGCCGGGCTCGCGAGCGCGTTGGGGGACTATCGATGCGGGGATGGTGGCGGCGTATCGGCCTGGCGAGCGTGCTCGCCGGCCTGGCGGCGGTCGCGAGCAATCCGGCCAAAGCCGAAATCGGCGGCTACGTTACCGGCGGGCTCGGCGCCTTCGATTTTCTCCATAACTACACGGCGGCCGAAGGCCGGCTCGAATTCCGCTTTGCCCAGAGCATCTTCTTCTGGCACCCGCTGGTCGGCACGATGTTCACCAGTCACGGCTCGGTCTACACCTATGGCGGCTTCCGGCTCGAAATACCGGTCGGCAAGCACATCCTCATCCTGCCGATCGCCACGGTGGGCGATTACGAAAAGGGCAACGGCAAGGATCTCGGCTCGCATGTCGAGTTCAAGACCGGCGCCGAGATCGATCTCGTCTTCGCCAATGGCGTGCGCGTCGGCCCGGCCTTCGATCACATCTCCAATGCGGGCATCGGCAAGAAGAACCCCGGCGAAGAGAATCTGATGATCATGGTGTCGGTGCCGCTCGGCATCCTGACGCCGTAGCGGCCTGGCCGTCAGGCGGCGGCTTCCGCGAGCTTCGCGCGCCGCTCGGGTCCGACGTTGAACGTCTCCACGTAATTCGCAAACCGCTCGCGCTCGCGCGCCGCATCGACGCCGTAATCCTCGACCCGGTGGCGCAACTGGGCGTAGCCGCCATTCGGCTTGGCGAGGACATAGGCTTTGATCCGCTGCTCGAAAGCCGCATCGAAAGGCAGGCCGAATTTCGCGTAGAGCCGGGCCACCGTGCCGACCGGATCGCCGGTGAGCTCGCGATAGCGGATATGGACGACGCGATCCTTGGGCAGGGTCTTGGAGGCCGCGACGATCCGCTCGGCGCCCTCAGCCCAGCGATCGCAGACCTGGCGCCCGACCGAGGCGCGATCGAGGCGGCGGGTGAAGGGCTGGCGCAGCACTTCGGTGAGACGCGCGACCGAGGCGAGCACGCGCATCGGATCGCGATGCACGAAGACGAAACGCGCATCGGGATAGATCGCGCGGATCGCATCGAGCGCGAAGACATGGTCGGGACATTTCAGCACCCAGCGCTGGCGCGCATTGCCGTGCGCCGCGAGATGCTCGAGGAAGCGGCGATGGAAGCGATAGGCTTCGAGATGGCCGGTGGCATCGAGCCAGGCGCGATAGGACGGCACGTGATGCGTCGTATCGAAACGCAGGCTGGCGAAGACATGCCCCGTGATCTCGCTGCATTCCTGCGGCGCCGTCGCCGTGATCGGATGCATCGCGCCGAAATCCGGCGCGAGGCAGCGGAACAGTCGTAGCTGGCGATTGACCTGGCGGATCGCGCGCGCCTCGCCCTCCGCATCGCCGGCGATCCCCGGATGGATCGTCTGCCAGCAGCGCGGCACGGCATTGGCCGCGTCCTCGATCAAGAGATTGTGGAGGAAGGTCGTGCCGCTGCGCGGCAGGCCGGTGACGAAGATCGGCCGGTCGATCGCCGGCGCCGCGCCGCTGCCCATCTTCTCCGCCGCCCGCAACCGCAGCAGATTCTCGAGGAAGCGCAGCGCGTCCCAGCGCAGGGCGAAGCGACCGAAAGCGCCGAGCGCCGCCTCGCTCTCGCAGGCCTGCAGCAGGGTGCGGAGCGCCGTGATGAATTGCCATTCGCCGAAATCGCCGAGGCCGGTGCGGCGCTGGGCGGCGGCGATCAGTTCTTCCGCCGTCAGGGGCCGGCGCAGGAATCCCGCCGCGTCCGAGAGCCAGTCCGCCGCGCGCAGCAGCAGCGGCGGCGTGCCGATGCCCGCCGGCGCGATGGTGGCTTGGCTCGGACTGAATTCCACGGTGCTGCTCCCTTCGCCCCTAAGATGCTTACGCGATCTTCAACGTGCTAATCCCCGGCGCCCTTGCCGCGTTCCGGGGACTGCGCTTCCTGCGGCGACGCGCCCCGGTCGCGCCACCACTGGCCGCCTTCGAGGACCTGCCATCCGAGCAAGGCCGGCACGCCCAAAGCCAGGTCGCGACCGCGCTTCAACAGCGACAAGGCCAAGGCCTGGTCGGGCGGCAGACCGAAGGCGGCACCGACCAGCAGATAGCCGCCTTCCTGAACGCCGGCGGCCATCGGCACCATAAAAGCGACGCTGCGCACTGCATAGAGCAGGCCCTCTATACCGGTAGCCGCAGCAAACGATATCGGAATGTTCATGAGACGCAGCGCCAGCCAGGCCTCGGCGCCCGTCGCCAGCCATTCGACGAGATGCAGCGCCGCGGCGTACGCGAGGGCGCCGCGATTGGCATGGATGCGCTGGAGCGCCTCGGTGATCGATTCGAGCTTGCCGGGGAGCGCGCTGGAGAAGTGCCGCGCGATCAGCGGCTCGAAACGCTGGAGCAAGCGGCCACCGCGGCGCTGGACCAGGACGAAGGCAAGGCCGAGCCCGGCCGCCACCAGCAGCCACATCGCCGCGGGCACCAGGAGATCGGCCGCCGGCCGCGCCGCGACCAGGAGAAAGAATCCGACGCCGGCATAAGCGAGCTGCGTCAGGAACTCGATCGCGACATCGACGATCACCGACGCGGCGGCGATAGCCGCCGGCACGCCGTGCAAGATCGCGAGACGGATCCCGGCCGCGGGACCGCCGAGCTGCGAGAGCGGCAAGACATCGGCCGCCGCCGTGCGCACCAGCCGCGCCCAGACGAAGATCGGCAGGCGCCGCGGCGCGACATCGGGTGTCAGCGCGTGCCAGGCGATGCCGTTGATCGCGATCAGGCAGAAGTGAAAGCCGCAGATCAAGAGGAAGCCGCCCCAGCCGATCGCGACCAACGTCGCCAGAATCGCATCGGCATCGAACCAGGCGATCAGCCCGGTGGCGACGGCTACGCCGGCCAAGAGCAGCAGGACGGCTATTCGCATCGTACCGGGCCTCTCATCCTTCCGGATAATAGGCGAGATCGGCGCTTTGTGTTCAATTGAGGGTGCCGAGCCGTTAACCGCTGTTAACGAACGCTCAACCCCTCCCTGCTATCTCTAGCATGGGTCGCCCGAGGCTTTATTGCCCCTGGCGAGGGTGGAGAATTTGGGTGATGCGGAATACCGACCGGCAGGTGCTGATCGTCGATGATTACAACACGATGCGCAGGATCCTGCGCAACCTGTTGGGTCAGATCGGCTTCGCCAATGTCGAGGAGGCGGAGGACGGCGCCGGCGGCCTGAAGAAGATGCGCGAGCGCAATATCGGGCTGGTGATCTCCGACTGGAACATGGCGCCGATGTCCGGCCTCGAATTCCTGAAAGAGGTGCGCAACGACGCGCTTCTGAAAGAGACGCCGTTCATCATGATCACCGCCGAGAGCAAGACCGAGAAGGTCGTCGCCGCCAAGGCCGCGGGCGTCAGCAACTATATCGTCAAGCCGTTCAACGCCGACACGCTGAAGAAGAAGATCGAAGCGGTGCTCGGCACCGTCTGAGCGAGGCAACCGCCGGGTACCCCTAGCGCTGGGTACGCTGGCCGGCGGGAACGAGAAAGCACAGCGCGCAAGAAATCACCGCCAGGATCAGCACCACGACGTAGACTGTGGTGAGCGACGACGCGATCGCCGCGGAGAGTCGCGCCAGCGTGTCCGGCGCCATCGCCGCGCGCTGCGCCGGGTCCATGAGCTGGTCGATGGCCTCATGGCCTTCGGGGATATGCTGCGTCAGCGCCCAGTTGATGACGCCGCCCAACAGCGCCGAGCCGAAGGCGGCGCCGACCTGCCGCATGAAAAGATTGCCGGAGGTCGCGGCGCCGCGCTGCTGGTAAGGCACCGCGTTCTGCGCCGCGACCAGAAAGGTCGTGTTGCAAAAGCCGATGCCGAAGCCGATCAATCCGCCGCTCAGGAATGCCCAGACCGGACCGCGCTCGGCATCCAGCATCACGAGCATAATACCGCCGCAGATGAGCAGGACGCCGCCCCAGATCGCCATGGTGCGATAGGTGACGCGCACCAGAAGACGACCGGCGAAAGCGCCGATCACCGTCCAGCCGAGCGATTGGCTGACCAGCGTGAAACCGGCGACGACCGGGCTGCGGCCCATCACGCCTTGCACATAAGGCGGGATGAAGACGATCACGCCCATCATCACCATGCCGATGGCGAGCGAGCCGATATTGGTGGTGGAGACGATCGGATTGCGCCACAGCTCCAGCGGCACGATCGGCTCGGGAGCGCGCCCTTCCCAATAGGCGAGGACGCCGAGGGCAACCGCTGCGACGGCGAGCAGGCTGGCGATCGTCGGGGCGGTCAGCGCCGAGAATTGCACCAGCGCCAGGAGCAGCGCGCCGACGCCGATCACCAGCAGCAGCGAGCCGACATAGTCGACGCGATGGGCGCGGAAATGTCGCTGCTCGTGAAAAGCGATCCAGAGGATCGCGAGCATGACGAGGCCCGGCGGCACGTTGATCCAGAACACCGAGCGCCAGCCGAGCGTCGCCGTGAGCAAGGCGCCGATGAGCGGCCCGGTCAGCGCCGAGATGCCCCAGATCGCGTTGAGATTGCCCTGCACCTTCACGCGCTCGACCGGCGGATAGAGATCGCCGATGATCGTGAGCGCGAGCGGCTGCAGCCCGCCGCCGCCGACGCCTTGCACGAAGCGGAAGATGACGAGCGGGATCATCCCCCAGGCGGCGCTGCACAGCAGCGTGCCGATGAGGAAGCCGATCGTCGAGCCGATGAAGAGCCACTTGCGGCCCCAGAGATCGGCGAGCCGGCCATAGATCGGAATCGCCACCGCTTGCGCCAGCAGATAAGCGGCAAAGACCCAGCTGACATATTCGAAATCGCCGAGCGCGCCGACCACCGACGGGGTCGCGGTGGCGACGATCGAGGATTCGACCGAGACCATGAAGATCGCGACGCAGCACGCGGCGAGGATCCAGCGCCGCCGCGCGGTCGAGAGAGTGGGTGTATCGGCCGCGACAGGCGAGGTGGCTGATTCAGGCAAGACCGAACTCATGCGAGAATGACGTTCGACGATAGCGCAAAGATTCCGCGGGAGCGATTGACAGGCCCCGCAGCTTCAGCTTGCCTGCACTGCACGATGGGAATGACACCGACCAACCTGCCCGAGCTCGTGGCGCGCGCGCGGCTCCTCGTGCCGGTGCTGCGCCAGCGCGCGGCCGAGACCGAGAAACTCCGCCGCCTGCCCGATGCGACGCTGGCCGACCTTCAGGAAACCGAGCTCTTCCGGCTGTTCCAGCCGGCGCGCTACGGCGGCATCGAAGCCCCGTTCCGCGCCTTTATCGATATCGGCGCCGCGCTCGGCCGCGGCTGCGGCTCGACCTCCTGGGTCTACAACAATCTCGTCGTGCATAATTGGATGCTCGGCTATTGGTCGCCGCAAATGCAAGACGAAGTATGGCAAGCCGATCCGCGCGCGCTGATCGGCTCGTCCTTCGTCTTTCCCGCCGGACGCGCGGAGAAGGCGCCGGGCGGCTATCGCCTCTCGGGCAAATGGCCGTTCGCGAGCGGCATCGATGCATCGGCGTGGATGATGCTTGCCGCGCCCGTCGCCGGCGGTGACGGAAAGCCGCCGGAGCCGCGTTTCTTCATCGTGCCGAAAAGCGATTATCGCGCGATCGACAATTGGTACGCGATGGGGCTTGCGGGCACCGGCAGCAAAGACGTCGCCGCCGACAATATCTTCGTGCCCGAGCATCGCACCCTTGCCGCAGCCGATGGCAAGGGCGCGCCGCATCCCGGCAGCAAGCTCAATACCGGCGCGCTCTATAGGCTTCCCTGGTACGCGCTCTTCGGCTTCGTCAACGGCGCGACCGCGCTCGGCATCGCACAAGGCGCGATCGACGAGTTCACGGCCGCAACGCGCGCGCGCGTTGCCACGGCGACCGGCCGGCAGCTTGCCGACCTCGGCACGATGCAGCTGCGCGTCGCCGAGGCGGCCACGCAGATCGACGCCGCCGAGACGTTGATGCTGAAGGATTGCGACGAAGCGATGCGCATCGCCGAAGCCGGCAAGCTCGCCGGCATGGAAGAAAAGACGCGCTGGCGGCGCGATGCCGCCTATGCCGTGCGGATGAGCGTCAAGGCGATCGACCTGCTGTTCGCCGGCGCCGGCGGCGCCGCCATCCTCGACAGCCAGCCGCTGCAGCGCGCGCTGCGCGATGCGCATGCCGCGCAAGGCCATATCGGCCTCAATTGGGATGCGAACGGCACGATGTTCGGCCGCGTCGCGCTCGGTCTCGATCCGGATTTCCCGCTGCTCTGACTAGCGACAGCCGCTCGCGCTCGGCACCGCCATCGCCGGCATGTCCGCGCGAATGTCCGCGGCGCGCTCGGCGATGTACTGCGTCGGCTTGACCGCCGACCAGTCGCGCGGGTCGGGCAGCACCGCGGCGAGCAGCGCCGCTTCCTGTGGCGTCAGCGCGGAGGCCGGCTTGTTGAAATCGCGATGCGCCACCACGTCGGCGCCGTAGATGCCATCGCCCCATTCGATGACGTTGAGATAGACCTCCATGATGCGATGCTTGTCCCAGAAGAATTCGAGCAGCACCGTCAGATAGGCCTCGATGGCTTTGCGGACGATGCTGCGGCCGGGCCAGAGGAAGAGATTCTTCGCCACCTGCATGGTGATGGTGCTGGCGCCTTTCGGCTCGCGGCCGGCGCGCCAGGCGCGATAGGCGTTGTCGATCGCCACCCAATCGAAGCCATGATGGGTGCAGAATTTCTCGTCCTCGCTCGCGATCACCGCCCGCGGCAGCGCCGCCGAGATGCGATCGAGCGGCACCCAATGCTGAACGATGGGCGCGCCGCCGAGCCAGCGGATCGCCATCAGCGCGGTGATCGGCGGCGGCACGAAACGGTAGGCGATGACGAACGGCACCGGCAGCAACAGTGCGATGACCAAGGTCCAAAGCGCGAGCCGCAGCAGGCGCCGGCCGCGCGGATGCCGGCGCGCGATCTTCCGGCCGAAGACTTGGCGCGGCGAACGATCTGCGGCGGGGGCATTGCGGGGCGATGGCGGCATGGACGAAGGGAAACATAAAGGCCGCGTCGCCGCCGGCCAACCGCCCCACCCCCAATCGGGGAGCGACTTAAATCGATTTAACTGTTGACGCCGAGCCCTGGGCGGTATTTTTTCGCGCCTTTGCGAGCACGTGCCCCTTGCGAGACGATGCCGGGGGGAGGGCGCTCGAGGAATAAGAAACCGACCTGGGGATCGATCGCCATGTTGCGCTCCTTTGTTTTCGCTTTTGGCTTGCTGTTCGCGCTCGCGGCACCTGCCTTCGCCGCCGACACGAGCTCGGGCCACCCGAAGGGGCTATGGCTCACCACCGATTATCCGTCGGTGACCGCCCGCGCCGGCGACAGCACCACGGTCAAAATCAAGCTGCAGAATTACGGCTTGCCGCCCGAGCGCGTCGCGCTTTCGGTCGACGGCGTGCCGCAAGGCTGGACGGCGACGATCATCGGCGGCGGCGCGCCGGTCACCGCGGCGATGCCCGCGACCGACGACAATGTGCCGATCTCGCTGCGTCTCGACATTCCAGCCGGCGTGAGCAGCGGCACGCAGACCGTGACGCTCCATGCCAAGGCGGCGGACGCGAATGTCGCGCTGCCGATCGATGTCAGCGTCGGCCAGGTGCTGCCGGCCAAGCTCGTCCTCAAGACCAAGAACCCGTCGCTGATCGGCACGGCGAAGACGAGCTTCGAGTTCCAGTTCAACGTCGCCAATCAGAGCGACCGCGACCTCACGGTGAAATTCGCCGCGCGTGCGCCGCAAGGCTTCCAGACCGCTTTCCAAGAGGCCTATGGCACGCAGGATATCGCCTCGATTCCGATCGAGGCCGGCAAGGACAAGGACCTCAAGGTCAAAGTCACGCCGCCTTCCGACACGAAGGCCGGCGACTATCCCGTCGCCATCCAGGTGCAAGCCGAGGACACGACCGCCAACGGGCAGATGGTGATGCAGATTACCGGCCAGGCGCAATTGAAGCTCACCGGCCAGGACGGCCGCCTTTCGACCACGGCAACCGCCGGCGAGGCGTCGCCCGTGTCGCTGACCTTGAGCAATGACGGCAGCGCCCCGGCGCAGGACATCGCGCTCACCTCCTCGCCGCCGACCGATTGGAAAGTGACCTTCCAGCCCGACAAGGTCGCGCAGCTCGCCCCCGGCCAGAAGATCGATGTGCAGGCGCAATTGACGCCGTCGTCGAAGGCGATCGCCGGCGATTACATGACGACCTTCAGCGCCAACGGCACCGGCAGCGCGTCGAGCTCGGCCGATATCCGCGTCACGGTCTCGACCTCGACCATGTGGGGCATCATCGGCGTCGCCATCGTCGCCATCGCCTTGCTCATCGCGGTCGGCGCGGTCGCGCGTTTCGGCCGCCGCTGAGCCGCGCCACGTGGGTTAGCCATGGCCGATTCCGGCGGTAGCGACATCATCATTTCCGCAAGAGGGCTGCGGAAGCTTTACGGCCGCGCCGTCGCGGTCGACGGCATCGATCTCACGATCCGCCGCGGCGAGATTTTCGGCCTGCTCGGCCCAAACGGCGCCGGCAAGACAACGACCATCCTCATGCTGCTGGGCCTCACCGAGGCGTCGGGCGGCACGGTGACGGTCGGCGGGTGTAATCCGATGCGCGAGCCGCTGGAGGTGAAGCGCCAGGTCGGCTATCTGCCGGATTCGGTCGGCTTCTACGACAATCTCACGGCACGGCAGAATCTGCGCTACACCGCGAAGCTCGCCGGCATCCCGCGCGACGAGATCGAGGATCGCATCAGCGACGGCTTGAAGCGCGTGCGCCTGCTCGAGGTTGGCGACAATCGGGTCGGCACGTTCTCGCACGGCATGAAGCGGCGCCTGGGTCTTGCCGAGGTGATCATGAAGCGCGCCGCGGTCGCGATCCTCGACGAGCCGACCTCCGGCCTCGATCCGCAAGCGACTTTCGAATTCCTCGACATGATCCGCGGCCTCAAGGCCGATCGCGTCGCCGTGCTGCTCTCCTCGCATCTCCTCGATCAGGTGCAGGCGGTGTGCGATCGCGTGGCGCTGTTCAACCGCGGCAAGATCGCGCTCGAAGGCACGGTCGAGGCGCTGTCGAGCCAGGTGCTTGGCGGCGGCTACGGTGTCGAGGTGGAAGCCACCGGCACCAACCTCTCCACCGTCTTTGGCGGCATCAACGGCGTGCTGCGCGTCACCGAGGCGGGGCACGGCAAATACAACCTCGTCGCGTCGCGCGATATCCGCGCCGAGCTTGGCGCCGCGATCGTCGCCTCGGGCGGCGCGCTGATGCGTCTCGACCATATCGAGCCCAGCCTCGACGTGGTCTATCGGCATTATTTCGAGGGCCAGCATTCATCAGAGGTTCAGCATGGCGCGGCGTAGCGGCTCGGTCTGGACCGGCTGCGGCACGGTCTTCATGAAGGAATTCGCCGATCATCTCGGCAGCGCCCGCATGCTCGTGCTCGAATGGCTGGTGCTCCTGACGGGGATCGGCGCCGTCTATTCCGCGATTCAGGACCTGAAGAACACGACCTCGCAGGACCCGTTCCTCTTCCTGCGCCTCTTCACCGACGCGCATGACCCGCTGCCGTCCTTCATGGCGGTGCTGGGATTCCTCATCCCGCTGGTCGCGATCGGCTTAGGCTTCGATGCGGTCAACGGCGAATTCAACCGCCGCACGATGAGCCGCATCCTGGCGCAGCCGGTCTATCGCGACGCGCTGCTGCTCGGCAAATTCTTCGCCGGACTGGCGACGCTCGGCGTCGCCCTTGTGACGCTTTGGCTGCTGATTATCGGCCTCGGCCTTTTTACGCTCGGCGTCCCGCCGACCACCGAGGAAGTGATCCGGGGCATCGGCTTCCTTGTCGTCTCGCTCGCCTATGGCGGGCTATGGCTCGTCGTCGCGATGCTCTGCTCGGTGATCTTCCGCGCTGCCGCGACCTCGGCGCTCGTCGCGCTCGGGCTTTGGCTGCTGATGAGCGTGCTCTGGCCCATGCTCTCGCAATTCATCACCAGCGCGATTTTCCCGACGACGCAGCTCAATCTCATCATGGGGCCGAGCTATGAGCAGATCATGCTGCAGCAGACCTTGGCACGGCTCTCGCCGAACACGCTCTATGCCGAATCGCTGCTCGGCATCATGCACCCCTCGACGCGCGCTTTGGGCCCGGTCTTCATGGAGCAGCTGCAAGGCGCGGTGATGGGCAATCCGCTACCGCTCGGGCAGAGCCTGCTGCTCGTCTGGCCGCAGGTGACGAGCCTCATCGCCGGCGTGATCGTGCTCTTCGTCGGCGCCTACGTCGTCTTCCAGCGCCAGGAAGTGCGCGCTTAATAGCGACCAACATTTCTGCGTGTTACCCTCCGACGCCCCATCGGTTGTGGGGGTACTGTGAATGTGCGGGATCAGAACTCGTTCCCATCTAAGCTCATGGGCCATCGCGCCGTGCCTAGCGGTGCTGGCTTGCGTGGGATGTGTAACGACCAAAGTTGACGACCTCACGCTTGCGTCGATCGAGACCGTCGATTTGCAGAACCAACCTGAACTACCAGCCAGCTTTGGACCTCCTCATGCCACCCTATTAAAGGTCAGTTTCAGAACGACCTCCGATCTTGCGCGGATCGACGACGTCTTCACCCTCAGCGACGAAATATTTTTCTGCGATCGACCGGATGTGCACGTGCGGCTGGGATCGCCCTTCGTCTACCAGCAGGGCATTAAGGTGCCAGCTTCGGCTGAAACGTTGCGGGTTCGAAATGCTACCGCAGCGTCATCCGTACCGATCACCTACTACACATTTCTCAGGGCTTCCTTCGACGAGAATCCCGAAGGAAAACCGCCATTTGAGTCCTTTGACCTTAAGCGACTGCCGAAAGATGTCTGCTTTAGACTGGTCGGCGGGGCCTACCGAGCATTCGGATGGCGTTCCAACACGATCGTAATTCCCAAGCATACGATCGCATTGATGCTGCAGCATGTGGGACGCGATCCTGAACCCATATTTCCGAAGAAGCCCTAATGTGACCGCACGCCCGCAGCCTGCAAGTAACGTCTATCCACAAACCGCTCGGGCTTCGGGAGCGGCGCTTTCAACGCGCCGGCTTCGCCCATGAAGGCGATCACCTGGGCCAGACCTTTCAAGTCGAGCTCGCCGGCGCGCGGGATAACGCCGCGATCGGGCGAGAAATAAAGCGCCAAAGTCTGCCGCGCGATCTTGTCGGAAACGCCGGTGGTCGCGACGATCGTCTTCGCCACGTCGTCGCGATGCGCGGGATCGCGGAAATATTTGAGCGCGGCGGCGAAGCCGCGCAGAAAGCCAATCAGCGCCGCGCGATTCTGCTGCGCCCAATCGGGCCGCACGATCAGCACCGTGAATTCGAAATGCTTCACCGCATCGGTCGAGACGCCAAGCCGCGTGAAGCCCCGGTCGAGGGCGGTGAAATCCTCCGGCTGGCCGAGCGGCACGCCGTCGCATTCGCCGCGCTTCAGGCAATCGAAGCGAACCGGCGTGCCGACCAGCTCTTTCACCTTATAGTCGCCGTCCTTCAGCCCTTTCTGCGCCAGCAGCTTGCGCATCGAGATCGAGATCGTGTCGATGCCGAGCGACAGGCCGAGCGTTTTGCCTTTGAGATCGGCGAAGCTCTTGATCCCGGGCTTTACCATCAGGCTGTAGATCGGATTGGCGGTCGCCGCCGCGACGGCGACATCGTGCGAGCGGCCTTCGGCCACCGCCTGGATGAAATAGGGCGTCGCCGACGAGCTGATCTCGACATCGCCGGCGTCCAAGCGCTTCACCATCTGATCGGTGCCGCCTTCGAGCGGCACGAGCTGCACGGTCAGATGCTCGCGGGCGAAGAAACCCTGTTTGTCGGCGATGACATAGGGCACGACGCCGATGCTTTTCATTGTCGACGGCACCTGGCCGAGGCGGATCGTGGTATCCGCGCGAGCACCGCCGCACCCTATGATCGCCAGCGCAACCAGCGCCGCGCAGAGCCCATGCTTCACGATTCCCTCCCCCTATTTTCGGCCAAAATAGCATGCCGCCGGGTGGGCCGTGCTATAGTTCGCCCACGGTCTGGGAGATGACGCCATGTTCCTCAAGAATTGCTGGTACGTTGCCGCCGAAGCGCGCGAGGTGAGCCGCGCGCCGCTCGGCCGCGTGCTGCTGGGCGAGCCGGTCGTGCTCTATCGCCGCGAGGACGGCACGGCGGTCGCGCTCGAAGATCGCTGCTGCCACCGCCGCGCGCCGCTGCACAAGGGCAAGGTCATCGGCGACCGGCTGCAATGCGGTTATCACGGCTTCACCTTCGATGCGACCGGCGCCTGCGTCGCCATTCCCGGTCAGGACCGCGTGCCGGCGAGCGTCGGCGTGCGCTCCTATCCGATCGTCGAGCGCCATCGCTATGTCTGGATTTGGATGGGCGAGAAGGACAAAGCCGATCCGGCGAAGATTCCCGATTTTTCGCAGAACGACGATCCGAACTGGGCCGCGGTCGGGGCCAATCTCCATGTCGAGGCGAACTACCTGCTGCTGGTCGAAAATCTCATCGACCTGTCGCATGTCGCTTTCGTTCATTCCTCGACCATCGGCTCGACCGAGGACACGAACGCGAAGCTGAAGCTCGAGCGCGGCGACGATTTCGTGCGCGTCATCCGCGAGGCGCCGGGCATCTCCTGCCCGCCGTCGATGAAGAGCCTGGGCTTCGCGCCGGTGGTCGATCAGACCAAGATCATCACCTTCACGCCGGCCTCCAATATCTGGATCGACATCCCGACGCGCGACGCCGTGCCGGTCGAGGGGCGCAACGAGCCGATGCAGCGCCGCGTCATGATCCTCAACGCGATCACGCCGGAGACCGATACGAGCTGCCATTATTTCTGGGTCAATGCGCGTGATTTCGACCAGGACAACAAGGCGCGCTCCGAGTTCTTCCTGAAGACCGTGACCACGGCCTTCAACGAGGACAAGGACATGCTGGAGGCGCAGCAGCGCGTGATCTCGCTCGATCCTCAGGCATCGACGGTCAACGTGAATGCCGATTGGGGCGGGGTCCAGGCGACGCGGATGATGGCCGAGCTGATCGCCGCCGAGGCATGACGCCGACGCGTCGGCACACCCCGCGATCCAATCGATTCAATTTTCCTAAAATTTTAGACGATTGCGGCAGAGTTAACTTCGAAGGCGTTTGATTTAACCTAAGCGTTTCCTTGATGCTCCTAAGCGTTGCCAATGTTGGTGGTGTTTCGGAGCAAGCATGTCCTTCCGTGAAATTGTCGCTTCGTCGCGCATTTATCTTGCCGCCGCCCTTTTCGTGCTTGCCGCGGGGCTCGGCACATCCCCGGCGCAGGCCACGCCGCTGGCGGTCGGCTCGACGATCATCGTCTCCTACGACCGGCCGTTCTTCCTGTTGCCCGATCTGACCGGGACGATGGCGCTCACGGTCGAGAGCATGACCGCCGGCCAGATCGTGCTCGGCGTCGATGTCGCCAACACGACCTCGCCCTGGTTTCTGACCTCGCGCCTCGCCAGCATCGGCTGGACCACGAGCGCGACGCCGACCGGCGCGAACGACACGTCGAGCGCCTATAACGTCGCCCTCATTCCGGCGAGCCATTCGATCGATCTCACCGGCAACCGCCATGGCAGCTTGCGGCCGACGCAGAGCGAGCTCTTCACCCTGACCTTGGTCGGCAATTTCACCTCGACGGTCGATTTCTCGAACTTCACGGCGAAGTTCCAAACCCTCATCGGCTCGTTCACGACGGTCGGCACCGTCACCGGCGCGACCGCCGGCAGCGGCGCCGGTGCGGGCGCGGGCGGCGGAGCCGGCAGCGGCAGCGTGCCGGAGCCGAGCACGCTCAGCCTCTTCGCCGTCGCTTTGTTTTGCTCCCTGACCTATCGCCTCGCCCGCCGGCGCGCGGCGCGACTCATTCCCGTGAAGGTGCGCTCATGACCGATTTCCGCTTCTTCTTTTTCGACGCGCTCCGCACGGCCAAGGAAAGCGCCCTCAAAGAGCAGGCGAGCGAGAACGACGCGATCGCCGAAGCCGAACGCTGCCTGGTCGAGCGCTGCGAGCTCGCCGCGGTCGAAATCTGGCGCGGCTCGCGCCTGGTCCAGGCGCTGAAGCGCGGCGGCGAGCGCTGGATCGCGCGGCCGCTCGGCGCGCGGCTCGATCTTCACCCGCTCTTCGCGGCCGAGTTCGCCTGAACGAAAAAGGCCCCGGCGAACCGGGGCCTTTTGATGGACGCCGACGCCGAGTTCGCCAGCGTCATTTTTGGGAATTCATCACCTTCTCGAGGCGATCGAGCGTGCGCATGGCTTCGAGGCAGTCTTTCACGCTTGATTTCGGCTGGCGCTTCTCCTTGATCGCGGCGAAGAACTCGCGGTCCTCGAGCTCGATGCCGTTCATCGAGACATCGACCTTCGTCAGATCGATGACGTTGTCCTTGCCGTCGGACAGGTCGTCGTAATAGGCCTTGTAGGTGCCGGTGTCGCCGATGTAGCGGAAGAACGAGCCCTGCTGCGCATTGTTGTTGAAGGACAGCGACAGCGTGAGGATCGAGCCGGATTTCGGCGCCTTCAAGAGAATTCCCATGTCCATCGCGATCTTCAGCTCGGGATGATGCGGGCCTTCGACGGCGTAAGCGACGGAGGGCAGCTCGCCGGTCTGCCACTGGAATAGATCGACGGTGTGGCAGGCGTGATGCCACAGCAAATGATCGGTCCAGGTTCGCGGCTGGCCGGCCGCATTCATGTTGGTGCGGCGGAAGAAATAGGTCTGCACGTCCATCTGCTGGATCTTCAGCTCGCCGGCCGTGATCTTATTATGGACGTATTGGTGGCTGGGGTTGAAACGGCGCACATGGCCGGCCATCGCGACGACGCCGGTCTGATTGGCGACGCTCAGGATCTCCTCGCTGTCGGCGAGGGTGTCGGCGATCGGAATCTCGATCAGCACGTGCTTGCCGGCGCGCATCGCCTGGATCGCCTGGGCGGCGTGAACCTGGGTCGGGCTGGCGATGATCACCGCCTCGACGCCCGGCTGCTTCAGCATTTCGCCGAAATCGCTGGTCCAATGCGGGATCTTCCATTTCTTGGCGACTTCCTCGGTGCCGGCGGGTCGGCCGCCGGCGAGCGAGACCACCTCGATGCCGGGGATGTTCTGGATCGCTTCGAGATGCTTGATGCCGAAGGCGCCTTGGCCGGCGAGCGCGATTTTCATGTCTTTGCCTCTCTTAGAGTCGAGCTTAATGCGTGTTTTCGAGAATGAGGTGACCGACCGCCGTGTTCGAGGCGGGCACGGTGTAGAAGCGATGAACCTGTTTCACCTGCTCGTCGAGCGCGCCGCGCGCGATCAGCCACATCACCAGCTCGATACCTTCCGAGCCGGCCTCGCGGATGTAATCGACATGCGGAATCTTCGTGAGCGACACCGGATCGCTGACGAATTTGTCGAGGAAGCGGTTGTCGAATTCCGAATTGATGAAGCCGGCGCGCGGCCCCTGCAATTGATGCGACATGCCGCCGGTGCCGAAGATCACGACGCGCAGATCCTGCGGGAAGCTGTCGATCGCCTTGCGGATCGCCTTGCCGAGCATGTAGCAGCGATGCCCGGTCGGCGGCGGATACTGGATCACGTTGACACAAAGCGGGATCACCCGGAACGGCCACTCCTTCGGTTGGCCGGTCATCAGTGACAGCGGCACGGTCAGGCCGTGATCGACTTCCATCTTGTTGACGATGGTCATGTCGAATTCGTCGAGGATGGTCGATTGCGCGATATGCCAGGCGAGATCGGGATGGCCTTTCACCACCGGCACCGGCCGCGGACCCCAGCCTTCGTCGGCGATGGGGAATTCCTCGGCGCAGCCGAGCGCGAAGGTCGGGATGATCTCGAGCGAAAACGCCGAGGCGTGATCGTTGTAGACGAGGAAGACGACATCGGGCTTGGTCTCGGCGATCCACTTCTTCGAGAAGTCGTAGCCGCCGAAGACGCGCTGCCAGTAGGGCTCGCCGCTTTTGCCGTTGTCGAGCGCCGCGCCAATCGCCGGCACGTGCGAGGTGGTGACGCCTGCGATGAGCTTAGCCACGATCTTTCCATTCCGATTTGCTGCGATTGCCGTTGGGCGAACGGCCGCCGGCGAGCATCATCGCCGCGTATTGCTCCTGCGTCGAGCCGGTCATCAGCGCCGCGAGATTCTGGAACGACAGACCGTCGGTCGCGCCGAGCTTCGAGGTGTAATAGATATTGCCGCCGAGCTCGAGCATCCGGTTCCATTGCCGCTTGAGGATCGCCTCGCGCTGCTCCGGCGACATGTGAGGAAAATTCGTATCGATGTATTTTTCCTCGTTCGCCTTGAACGCCTTGCGGTTCTCGTCCTTCATCAGCGACATGCAGAACATGTTGAGCCAATAGCCGGCGCGCGAGCGTCGCGCATCGAAGACCTGCGTGCCGGGGATATCTTCGTAAGCTTCTTCGGCCATATTAGTTGCTCCAATAAAGCCGCATGGGATTGTCGACGAGGAGCTTACGCTGCAGCTCGGCGGTCGGCGCGAATTTCGGGATCATGTCAGTCAGGACGCCGTCATCCGGCATATGCGTCGTCATGTTCGGATGCGGCCAGTCCGTGCCCCAAAGGATGCGGTCGGGGAAGCGCTCGGCGATGGCGCGCGCATAGGGCACGACATCGTCGTAGGGCGGGCCTTTCTTCGAGATGCGCTCCGGCCCGGTCACCTTCACATAGATTTTCTTGTTCTCGTCGAGGAGCTTCAGATAGGCCTGGAAGTCGGCATGATCGACGCCCTTCGACACATCGGGGATCGACATGTGATCGAGTACGATCGTCGTCGGCAGCGCCTTCAGGAACGGCGTGATCGTCGGGAGGCTGGGGGCCTCGAAATAGACGACGGTATGCCAGCCGAGCGGCTCGATCTTCCTGGCCACGCCGAGGAACACCTCGTGCGGTGTCGCATCGACCAGACGCGGCAGGAAATTGAAGCGCACGCCGCGCATCCCGGCCTTGTCCATCTCTTTCAGCTCGCCGACATCGATCGACGCCTTCACCACCGCGACACCGCGCGCCTTGCCGTTGGAAATGACCATCGCATCGATGGTCGCGGTGTTGTCGGTGCCGTGGCAGCTCGCCTGGACGATGACGTTGCGCGAGAAGCCGAGGAAATCCCTGAGCTTGAAGAGCGCTTCCTTCGGCGCGTCATAGGGCGTGTATTTGCGCTCCGGCGCGAAGGGGAATTTCGCCTGCGGGCCGAAGACGTGGCAATGCGCGTCGACCGCGCCGGGCGGCGGCGTGAATTTCGGCTTCGAGGGGTTGAGGCAATACGAGTCGAAATCGGCCATTACTTCTTGCCCTTCTCATCCATCTCGGTGAACACCTTGTTGGCGCGGTTGAAGGCCGACATCGCCGCCGGCACGCCGGCATAGATCGCGGCGTGCATCAGCACTTCCTTGACCTCGTCACGCGACACGCCGGAATTCGGCGTGAGGCTGAGATGCGTCTCGAGCTCTTCCAGCCGGCCGAGCGCCGTCAACATCGCGATCGTCAGCATATGCCGCGTTTTCTTGTCGAGGCCGGGCCGCGCCCAGACCTCGCCGAAGGCATATTGGTTGACGAAATCCATCCATTCTTCGGTGAAGGCCGTGCGGCGGCGCATTGCGGGCTCGTACTGCTCGCCCATCAGCCATTTGCGCGTCTCGACGCCGCGCTTGAAGACGTCGCTGTTCTTGTCGACCATCGACCGCTCCTATTGCGCCGCGAGCCAGTCGGTGAGCGCGCGCGTCACGGCCGCCGCCTGCTCGATGACGACGATATGCGCCGCTTCGGGGATGATCGTCAGCTTCGAGCCCTTGATCGCGGCGTTGAGCTTGCGCGCCTCGGTGACCGTGGTCGCCGGATCCTGCTCGCCGACCAGGATGAGCGTCGGACAGGCAATTTTCGCATCATCGGGTCGCAAATCCATGTTCCGGATCGCGGTCGCGCAGCCGAGATAGCCGGCCACCGGCGTGCGGCTGTACATATTGCGGATGCCGGTGATGGCGACCGGATCGCGGTCGCGGAACGGCTTGGTGAACCAGCGCTCCATCGTCGCGTCCGTCGTGCCGGCGATGCTCGCCGCCTTGCGTATCGCCGCGATGCGCTCGTCCCACACCGTCTGGCTCATCTGCGAGGCGGTGTCGGTGAGGATCAGCGAGGCCAGCAGCTCGGGCGCTTTCGCGGCCAGCTTCTGGCCCAGCATGCCGCCGACCGAGAGGCCGCAGAGATGCACCTTCTTGAGGCCGAGCGCCTTGATCAGCGCCGCGGCGTCGTCGGCCAGCAGATCCATCGTGTAGCCGGAATCGCCGGCATCGGGCGCATCGGTCAAACCATGGCCGCGGGTGTCGTAGCGCAGGATGCGGTACTTGCCGCGCAAGGCCGCCGCCTGATGGTCCCAAATCGCGAGGCTGGTGCCGAGCGAGTTGGAGAACATCACAACCGGCGCGTTTTCGGGCCCTTCGAGCAGATAATGAGTGACGATATCGCCGGTTCGAATAAACGGCATGTCAGACTCCCTTGGCGGCTTATCGCCGGATTGCTTTATGGAGGGGAAATTAGCGCTTTTGCTGCGAAATTCCAGCGCAGGGGGCCGCCCACGGCTTGATTCCCCAAATGCCCACCACAAGATGGCGCGCAGCGAAATCAACGAGGCATTCATGGCACAACGCACCAAACCGCCGTTCCGCGCCGATCATGTCGGCAGCCTGCTGCGCCCCCCCGAGCTGATCGAGGCGTGGAAGCGCTTCCAGGCCAAGCAGATCGACGAGACCGAGCTGAAACGCATCGAGCATGATTCGGTGCGCGGCGTGGTGAAGCTGCAGGAGGAGCTCGGCCTGCAGCTTGCGACCGACGGCGAGTATCAACGCTCGTCCTGGCATCGCGACTTCCTGCAGCAGATCGGCAACGTCAGGATGGTCGAGAACAACCTCAAGATGCGTTTCCACACGCATGAGGGCGACACCGAGATGACGCCGCCCGGCTTCCGCATCGAGGGCAAGCTCTTCCGCCCGAAGCCGATCTTCGTCGATCATTTCCGCTTCCTGAAATCGGTGTGCAAGACGACGCCGAAGATCACCATCCCGAGCCCGTCCAATCTCCATTTCCGCGGCGGACGGGCGGCGGTGAGCAAAGACGCCTATCCCGAGATGAGCGGGTTCTTCGACGATCTCGCCAAGGTCTATCGCGAGGAGATCGCCGGTCTCGCCGAAGCCGGCTGCCGCTATCTCCAGCTCGACGAGGTGAACTTCGCCTATCTCTGCGATCCCAGCTTGCGCGAGCAGGTGAAGGCCATCGGCGAGGATCCGGCGACTTTGCCGCAGACCTATGCGAAGCTCCTCAACTCGGTCATCAAGGGCAAGCCGGCTGACATGGTCGTCGCGATGCATCTTTGCCGCGGCAACTCGCGCAGCGCGTGGATCGCCGAAGGCGGCTACGAGCCGGTCGCCGAGGTGCTGTTCAACCAAGTCAATGTCGACGGGTATTTCCTCGAATACGACAGCCCGCGCGCCGGCGACTTCGCGCCGCTGCGCTTCGTGCCGAAAGGCAAGACCATCGTGCTCGGCCTCGTCACCACGAAAGTGCCGACGCTCGAGAAGAAAGAAGATCTGATCCGCAAGATCGAGGAAGCGGCGAAATATTGTCCTCTCGACCAGTTGGCGCTCTCGCCGCAATGCGGCTTCGCCAGCGTGCTCGAAGGCAACAAGCTCACCGTCGCCGACGAGATCGCAAAGCTGAAGCTGATCGTCGACGTCTCGCGCGAGGTGTGGGGGTAAAAAGGCGACGAGCGACGCCCCCCTCCGAACCCTCCCCCTCAAGGGGGGAGGGAAATATGGCGGCGAAAATGGCGCCAGCCGCCATCCTCTACAGCACCACGAATCCGGCGGCGATCGCCGCGATGGCGATCCTGCTGCTCGGCCGCCGGCTGCGCCGCATGCCCACCGCGGTCGCGGCGGCCGCGCCCACGAAAATCGGATAGCCGCGCGCAATTTTTCCTCCCCGCGCCGGGGCATTCGGCGCATAATCAAAAGAAAAACCGATAATTGGCAGCGATCAGGGAGGATCGATCATGGCGCCCAATGCGCAGGGGCAGGGTCAGACCGTCAATGTCACCCAAGTCATCGACGGCGGACGTTTCGGCGGCTTCCAATGGAAAGTGGCGATCTGGTGCTTCGTGCTCGTCACCCTCGACGGGTTCGATAACGGCGCGGTCAATTTCGCGGCGCCGGTGATCGTGAAGGAATGGGGCGTCGCCATGCCGGCTTTCGCGTCGGTCTTCGGCGCGGGACTCTTCGGCCTGATGATCGGCGCGCTGTGCTCGGGGCCACTCGCCGACCGTTTCGGGCGCAAGCTCGTTCTCCTCACCTCGACCTTGATTTTCTCGGTGTTCGCGCTCGCGACATCGCTGGTGCATACGATCGACCAACTGTGGATGCTGCGTTTCCTCACCGGCATCGGCGTCGGCGGCTTGATGCCGAATTCGATCGCGCTGACCGCCGAATACGCGCCACGGCGCATCCGCGCCACGGTCGTCGCGATCATGTTCCTCGGCTTTCCCTTGGGCGCCGGCGCGCCCGGCTGGATCGGGCCGGCCGTCATCCCGAGCTACGGCTGGCAAGGCCTCTTCATCCTCGGCGGCGTGCTGCCGCTGATCCTGCTGCCGATTGCGATCTTCGTGCTGCCGGAATCGATCCGCTTCCTCGTCAATCGCGCCCATCGGCCCAATACCGTGGCGGCGCTGCTCAATCGCCTGACCGGCCAGCATCAATTCAACGGCGCCGAGCAATTCGTGATGCCGACGGATCAGCATCTGCCCGGCTTTGCGGTCAAGCATCTGCTGACCGAAGGCCGCGCCGTCAATACCGTGCTGCTGTGGATCACGTTCTTCTGCAACCTGCTGGTCATCTACTATCTCGCCAGCTGGCTGCCGCTGGTGATGCGCGATTCGGGCGTGCCGCTCGATTCGGCGCTGCGCCTCGGTAGCCTCAGCAGCTGGGCCGGCATCGTCAGCACGCTGGTGCTCGGGCCGGTCGTCGACCGGCTCGGCGCGCCGCGCGTCGTCACGGTGCTTTATGTGCTGGCGGCCGCTTTCGTCTTTGCCATCGGCCTCTCCGGCGCGAATGTCGCGCTGCTCGCGATCACGATCACCGGCGCCGGCATGTGCGTGATCGGCGGGCAGAGCTTCATCAACGTGCTCTCGGCGGTCATCTACCCGACCGCCGTGCGCTCCACCGGGGTGGGCTGGGCGCTGGGCGTCGGGCGCGTCGGCGCGATCATCGGTCCGGTGGTCGGCGGCATGCTGATCGCCGCGCACGTCCCGGCGCGCAACATGTTCTTCATGATCGCGATACCGGCGCTCGTCGCCGCGCTGGCGATGTTCATCCTCAGCCGGCGGCTGCGCCATGTCGAAGCTCTCGCCCCGGGCGAGGTGGTGATCGCACATTGACTTTCTGACCGGGAGAGACGAGCCCGCTGCCCCGTTCGGCAGCGGGTTTCGCTTTTAGC